>OCTW011606141.1_pt1 | contig 35361 bp, 31 predicted proteins | sample 1539671 | NCBI WGS metagenome assembly OCTW01 (sample SAMN02144230, study PRJEB22623) | gut metagenome | biome: sheep rumen | host: Ovis aries | place: New Zealand
TTTCCAATGAGTTGAACAAACTTCGAAGCTATTTTTATTCCAATTTTATGTTAAAACATGCAGGTCCTTCGCTACTTGCGAAACTTTAGTATTTATTACATTTGATAACCAAATAGTGGAAATGATCATCCGCACAGCCGGACGTGAAGACATCACAAAGGAGGCCGGCAAGGTGGTCGACCTGATGCTCAGCCACCACCTCCGGCACTACAGGTGGGATAGGGTCTTCTTATTCCTCATCCCAAAGGTCAGTGCTCATCGAGTTGGCCTCGTCATCCTCATCACCGCCCAAATTGATGTATTGGGTGCCTTTGAATCCATTCACTGTAATGCTGCCTTCCACCTCCATCGTGTCGTGAGTGGTATACATCTTATTTTGCAAAAGTAATAAAATAAAATCATATTGTATAAAAAAACTAAAAAAAAGTTGATTATCCCAATTTTTGTTTCACAGTATTACCTTAATTAGTTGGGAAATAATAAAAGATGAAGTAATTACTCAGCACCTAAGTACGCATAGCTATTCGGGCGGATTGGCATTTGTTCGGGCGGATTTGTAATCCGGCCGCATTGAGTATTAGCATCCTCGTTCGGGCGGATTTGTAATCCGGCCGCATTGAGTATTAGCATTTGCAATGCGCTTTAAGCGGATTAAAAATCCTGATACTCATTGCATCGGGATTACAAATCCCGATGAACCACAACAAATCCCAATGAACCACAACAAATCCCGATGAACAACGGCAAATCCCGATGAACCACGGCAAATTCCGACGAACAGCAGAATCCATTCGCATAAGGAAGTAGAGACGTCGCATTGAGGCGTCTCCCGTTTGTTAACTCATCCCAAAGCATGATGCTGGAGACGCCGCAATGCGACGTCTCTACATTTGGCTCTTCGTGGTTGGCGGTAACGGCGCATAGCTACGAAAAAGACTTTTTAAAGTGGGCTCAGCGTAATTTGAGGTTAAAGTCTGTAAGCGAAACTCGCTATAGCACAGTCCATTTGCAATAACGAGCTATGTTTCTGCTAGATACAAAAATAAGTGTCAAACTTGGGGAATTATAAATATTTTCTTAATTTTGCACGAAAATTTGCGCAAAAGATGAGATATTCGTTACATTTGATAACCAGATACCCCCTATCCTCCTTACTCATCGCACTGATTTGGTATCTTTGTTTCCTCACCCCTCCACAGACAGGATTAGAGGAGGTAAAAAACATAGACAAGTGGACCCATACTGCGATGTATCTGGTCACTTGTCTAACCATTTGGGCGGAATACCTGTACAAGCATTCCAAGACCGACTGGCGCAAAGTCATCCTTCTGGCGTGGGCAGCCCCTGTAGCCATGAGCGGAATCATTGAAATCCTGCAAGCCAACTGCACGGGAGGTCGCAGAAGCGGAGAATGGCTGGATTTCGTGGCCAACACCATTGGGGCGACAACCGCATTGGTTATCGGTATTCTATGGGCAAAGTACCACGCCAAAGGATAAAGGGGAATCGGCGAAGCCGCTTGTTGTAAAAGCGTCCGTCGCCGGTCACCTCCATCCCGATGAAGTCAGGTTTCTCGAAAGCCTCATCCTCACTGCCAAGTTCCACCTCAGCCATCACAAGTCCCTGGTTGTCGCCATAAAACTCATCGACCTCAAAGGTATGGTCGCCACTCTTGACGAGATAACGAGTCTTGTCGATGAGAGGCGGTTCACAAAGCTGCAAGAGGTGCTCAGCCTCATCCACGGTGATTTCCTTCTCAAACTCATACCGCTTCAGTCCGCCGTCGGTCGAAGGAGCCTTGATGGTGAGGTAAGCCTTGTCGTCACGCGTACGAATCCTTACCGTTGCGCCTTTGGCTGCGATATATCCCTGCTTGATACGGCTGCTGGCGTAAGCACGACCCTTGTAATCCTTGTCCTTATGGACGAGGAATTTCCGTTCTATCTCAAAACCACTCATCCATCAAATTTTAAGTCCAGGCCGACATGGTGAAAGCCACATAAAGCACAGCAAGAGCGATCAGTGCGATAAAGATCCAGCGCACCACGTTCTGTCCTTCTTTGGCCTGTTTTTCAGCGTAAGCCTTACGCTTGGCATTCATTTTCTTTGACATAATCATTTATTTTTAAGGTTTAACTACTGTTCATCGTTGACTGGGAACTCCATCAAGTAAGCCTTGATGAAACCGTCGATCTTACCATCCATCACGCCGTCGACATCGGTGGTCTGATAATTGGTGCGGTGGTCCTTCACACGACGGTCGTCGAAGACATAGCTTCTGATCTGGCTTCCCCATTCGATTTTCTTCTTGCCAGCCTCAATCTTGGCCTTAGCCTCCAACCGTTTCTTCATAGCGCGGTCGTAAAGTTGCGACTTGAGCAGTCGCATGGCATTGTTGCGGTTCTCAAGCTGTTTGCGGCTCTCAGTGTTCTCGATAAGGATTTCCTCCTCCTCTCCCGTGTCAGGGTCAACATACTGATAGCGCAAGCGCACACCCGTCTCGACTTTATTGACATTCTGACCACCGGCGCCACCGCTGCGGAAGAGATCCCACGACACCTTTGAAGGGTCTACATAAACCTCTATGGTGTCATCGACCAGCGGTGAGACGAACACACTGGCAAAACTGGTCATCCGCTTACCCTGTGCATTGAAGGGAGAGACCCTCACCAGGCGGTGAACGCCACTCTCGCTTTTCAGGTAACCATAAGCGCAATCGCCACCCTCTATTTCCATCGTGACGCTCTTGATACCCGCCTCGTCGCCATCCTGGATGTTGCTCACCGTCACCTTGTGACCATGAGCCTCGGCCCAACGCATATACATGCGCATCAGCATCTGGGCCCAGTCCTGGCTCTCGGTACCCCCGGCACCACTGTTGATTTTCAGCACGCAGTCCATCGGGTCTTCTTTCTGGCGGAGCATGTTCTTGAGTTCGAGAGCCTCGATGGCCTTGACAGCCTGCTGATAGTCGTCGTCGACCTCCTCCTCCGTCACCATGTCGTCGTGGTAGAAATCAAAGGCAAGCTGCAACTCATCAGCCTTGTCACGCACATCCTTATAGCCGTCGAGCCATTTCTGGATGCCCTTCACTTTGATCATTTGTTCCTGAGCCCGCTTGGGATCATCCCAGAAATCAGGAGCCTGCGTGCGCAACTGCTCCTCCTCAAATTCTATTTTCTTTTTGTCTATCTCGAGATATCTGTGCAGAGCGTCGGCACGCTCCAGCACATCCTTCAACTGGTCGCTTGTAATCATATTATTCCTTATACATTTCTTCTATCTCCGCAGCGTAATTCTTCACCAGCACGTTGCGCCGGATTTTCAGTGTATTGGTCAGTTCTCCCTTCTCCATACTGAACATATTGGGGAGAAGGACGAACTTCTTGATCCGTTCGTAGCTGGCCAGTCCCTGCTGCAGGGTGTCCATGCGCTCCTGCATCATCTTGATGATGCGCGGGTCGGCGCACATCTCCTCGTTGGAGCCTACTTTGATGCCATAGTCGGCGGCATACTCCTTGAGCATGGCGAAATTGGGGACGATAAGGGCAGAGACAAACTTACGCTGGTCGGCGATGACAGCGATTTGCTCAACAAACTTATCGACCAACAGTTTGGATTCTATGAGCTGCGGAGCGATATACTTGCCATTGGAGGTCTTGAAAAGGTCCTTGATACGTTCTTTGAGGAAAAGTTCCCCGTCACGCATGTATCCGGCATCACCAGTACGGAAATAGCCTTCTTCGTCAAAGGACGCTTTGGTGAGCGCCTCGCGCTTGTAATAACCCCGTGTGATGGTCGGTCCCTTGAGCAGGATCTCGTCATTCTCCCCGATTTTCACCTTCACGCTGAAGATCGGCCGGCCTACAGAGCCGACAGTGTAAGGCTCGCCCAGATGGTCGTTGGACACCGTAGCGAGGCTCTCTGTGAGTCCATACCCCACCATCATGTTGATACCGATGGAATGGATGAATTCCTCGACATCAGGCGACACGGTGGCACCTGCAGTAGGGAAGAAATGCGCATTCTCCAGGCCCAGTTGCTTACGGACCAAGCTGAAGACGGTCTTGTTGTAGAAAGCGTACTGCAACTGGAGGTGCAAAGGAGGTCTTTTCCCGTGACTGAGATATTCGATGTTGTGACGGCGCCCCACATTGATCGCCTTCATGAAGAGCGCACGCTTCACACCGGATGCGGAATCGATTTTGGCCCTGACGCCTACATACACTTTCTCCCAGAAACGGGGCACAGAACTCATGCAGGTGGGATGGATCTCCCTCATCGCATCCTGGATGTCCTTCGGGTAAGTATTGATCACCAACCTGGCACCTTCCGTCAAGCAGAGAAGAGCCCATCCGCGCTCGAAGACATGGGTGTAGGGAAGGAAGTTCATCACCACATCGTTCTCCCCCACGGGCACGCTGCGGTGATTGGCCTCGAAGGCGGCATGATACTGTGAGTAGCTGAGAATCACGCCCTTGCTGTCGCCTGTGGTGCCACTGGTATAGAGGATATTGCAGATATCGTCGAAAGAGGCGTCGGCATAGCGTTTCTCCACCTCTGTCTGTCGGGGGAAGTTCTCGCCCAATTTGAGGAAATCGTCAAAATAGATGGCGTTGACGTCATTGGGATGTATGTTCACCTTCCTGTCGAAGATGATGATGCGTTCCATAGAGGGGCACTGCGGGAATACCCGATGAGCCTTGTCGTACTGTTCCTGCTCACCGACGAAGAGCAAGCGTATCTCCGCGTCGGAGATCATGAACCGGATCTGCTCCTCGCTGCTGGTGGCATAGAAAGGCACGGTGACAGCCCTCACGCCGAAGGCACCGAAGTCGGTGTACAAATACTGCACAGCATTCTGTGAAAACACGCCAATATTCTCCTGCACCCCTACACCAAGATTGAGCAAGGCGTTGGACACCTGTTTGACAATGTGTGAGAACGTGTTCCACGAGATGGACTTCCACTCCCTCTGACCGAAATCATGGTAAGTGAGCACCAATTTCTCGCCGTATTTCTTGGCTTGCTCGTGGATTAGTACCGAAAGGTGACAATTCGTCTGCATGGCTCTATTCTTTTATTACATGCAAAAATAATGCAAATTCGATGAAAAACAAAAAAAAACGGTATTTTTATTTTTTTAAACACTATCTTTGCACCATGACAAGAGAATACACAGGCCACGCAGTGGCATTGCTTGAGCGGCTGATTGCCACGCCTCGCATCAGCAGGGAAGAACGTGCCGCCGCCGACATCATGGAAGAGACGATGCAGGGATACGGTCTCCGTCCGTATCGTGAGGCCAACAATGTATGGGCGATAGCCCCGGGGTTTGAGGAATCCCGTCCCACCCTGTTGCTCAACGCACACATCGACACCGTGAAGCCTGTGGCCTCCTGGACCCGCGATCCATATCTGGCAGAACACTCAGGCGACCGTCTCTATGGCATCGGCAGCAACGACTGCGGAGGAGGTCTGGTGTCACTTCTCCAAGTATTCCGCCACCTGTCAGGCACCCGACAGGCCTACAACCTCATCTACCTCGCCTCTGCGGAGGAAGAGGTGTCGGGCAGCAATGGCATCAGCCGTGCGCTTCCCCAACTGCCGCCCATCACCATGGCCCTTGTGGGAGAGCCGACCGGCATGCAGCCCGCCGTGGCCGAGAAAGGGTTGATGGTGATCGACATGACCTCTCACGGTCGTTCAGGCCATGCCGCAAGAGGCGAGGGTGTCAATGCCATCTATGGCATGCTCGACGACCTGTTGTGGCTCCGCGACTACCGTTTTGAGAAAGTCAGTCCCTTACTCGGTCCTACTCTCATGACCGTCACCGTGCTGCAGGCCGGCACCCAGCACAACGTAGTTCCTGACACCTGCAAGGCCATCATCGATGTGCGCACCAACGAGTATTATGACAACGAGGAGGTGTATGAGTTCATCCGCTCGCATGTTCAGAGCGAGGTGAAAGCCCGCTCCTTCAGGTTGCGTTCATCCCACATCGACCTCGCTCATCCCGTCGTCAGGCGCTGTGTGGCGGCTGGCATGCACCCCTTTGGCTCCCCCACCCTCAGCGACCAGGCACTGATGTCTTTCCCCTCGCTCAAGCTCGGTCCGGGCGAGTCATCCCGATCGCATTCCGCCGACGAGTACATTTGTATCAGCGAGATCCAAAAAGCCATCGAGCAGTATATCCACTTACTCGATGGCGTAGAAATATAAGTTTTTCCTTTTCTTTCTCTTGTCGCTTACCGTCCAAGCCAGGATTCCGGGTTGAGCTTCGACGTTTCACGGCGCAACTGGAACTGCAGGATATTGTCTTGCCCGACAGTTCCCAGCACCTGACGGGTGGTGACCTTCTGTCCCTTGCGCACATGCACTGATTTCAGGTTGCAGTAGACCGAGATGAAATCACCATGTCGCACCATGACCACCAACTGTCCTGCCACACTCACCACAGCACTGACCTCACCCTCGAAGATGGATCGTGCACTGGCTCCAGGCTGGCAAAGGATATTGATGCCTTTATTGTCGAGTTTCACGTTTCTCAGTCCTTCGACATCGTATTGGCCGAAGTGGCTCACGATCTTGTAGCTTCCAGTTACGGGCATAGGCAATCGTCCACGGTTGCTCTCGAAGCTGCCGCTGATCTGCCTGTCGACAGCCGACATGGTTTCCATCTTAGAGGATTCCTTGGCAGCCTCCTCGGCTTCTTTCTCACGTCGTGCCGCATCCGCCACAGCTTTGCGCTCAGCGGCAAGACGGGCCGACTCCGCCTCGCGTGCAGCCTGTTCGGCCCTTTCTTTCTCAGCAGCACTGCGGCGTGCAGCCTCTTCGGCAGCCCGCGCCTCCTCGGCAGCCGCCCGTGCACGGGCTTCAGCCTCACGTTTGCTCTTCGCTTCGGCCTCACGCTTCGATTTTGCCTCGGCCTCTGCGGCGGCGGCACGTGCCCGGGCCTCGGCAGCAGCTTTCTCTGCTGCCACCCGTCGTGCATGTTCTCGTGCGGCAGCCTCGGCAGCAGCTTTCAGGCGAGCCTCCTCAGCCTTGGCGGCGGCGATGCGTTTTTCCTCCTCACGCTTGGCAGCCTCGGCAGCGGCCTTTTTCCTGGCCAGTTCCTCTGCTCTCTTCTTGGCGGCGGCGGCCTCAGCCTTTCGTTGAGCCTCAGCTGCGGCGCGGGCACGCGCCTTCTCCACCTCGACAGCCACGAGGCGGTCGATTTCGGCATTGATTTGGGCATTCTTGCGCTCTTGGTCTGCGATGATCACCTGGATGGTTTTCTGTTCGTTTTGCAACTCATTCACCACTTTTTGCTGTTCGCTATGCTTGTTCTGAAGGTCAGCCTGAGCAGCCTTTCCTTTGCTGAGGAGTTGGTTCTTTTGTGAGCGCGCCACTTCCAGTTGCCGGTTCTTGAGGTTGATTTCCTGTTGTTTCACCTTGATCTGCTCACCCTGAGCTCTTTGATAGGACGCATAGTCCTGGACGAAGCGCAATCGCCGGTAAGCCTGTGTGAGGCTTTTGGCACTGAAAATAAACATCAGTTTGTCCTGTATCGAGCGGTTTTTTGCCATGTAACGCATCGACTTCACATACTTTTCCTGTCTGTCTTTCAGTTGTCCCTGGAGGGTGTTCATCTGCGACTTGAGGATACCGATGTTGCCGTCAAGGTTTTTGATTTCCATCTCAAAGCCCTCGATGTCCTTCTGCTTGGCATCGATCTCACCATTGAGGATCATCAGGTCATTGAGGCGGTTAGCCACATTCTCCTTATTGGCCCTCAGTTTGTTTTGCTGGTCACGGATGTCCTTCTCGATCTGCTGGCGCTGTGATTGCAAGCCACGTATTTCCGATGTGGTGTAATTGGCTTTTCCTTTTTTGGTCTTAGGCGACGTAGCGGTCTGCTGGCGCGTGGACCTCGACTTGCCTTGTCTTGTCACAGTGGTCTGTGTGTGATGCTTGCCCCGACTCGTCCGGTGACGGGTCTGTGCCATCTGAGGCAAGGCCATCATGACCATCAGCATCAATATGATAATTCTTTTCATTGCAGTTTCAGGATTTGGTTGATCACATCATTCAGTTTCACGGGTTTGTATTTCGACGACACCTTGGTGGTGGTTTCCCATCCCGAATCATTCTTCATATTTTTCAAGGTGATGTCAACCTCGATGACCTTGGCAGTCCCCGAAGCATTGGTAGAGACCTTGATGTTCTGTTCGGTCGGGAAAGGTTTTCCGCTGAAAGGTTTGAAATTACCGTATTTCCAATTGAGTTGGGAAGTCCCGTTCTTTGAGCTGTTGTAAGTGGCCGTGGCAGAACTGACATGCTCCACCTGTTCGTCGGTTTCCCACACGTACGTCATTTTCCCCTGGTTGAGTTTTACGAGTCCCTTTTCGATCTCAAACAGGTTGATAGACGATTTGCTGAGTCCCTTCTCCCCTGGAACGAAGAGTTGGTTCCAGAACAGAGCTTGGAGGGCATTGAAATCGATGCCGTTGTTCTTGAGGAAACTCACCTGGTCGTAGCTGCTTTTGAGGTATTGCTTGTGTATCCTGTCCATAAAGAGGACGGAGTCTTTGGAGAACTCTATACGTCCCACCTCCATGAGTCCCATGGGCGAGAGCTGGATCCGGATTGCCTCATCCTTCCTCATGCTCAGTTTTCCGTCGACGGAGATGTTCTTGCTGCCCGTCTTGAGGTTGAAGTCGATACTGGCCACGAGATTCTTCGCCGTCGGGGCATTAGCAGTCACCTTGCCCAGGTAAGTCACGTTGTCGATGCTCTTCACCGACGAGGATCCAGTGGCAGAAGTGGTTACAGCAGTAGGATTGGTGTTTTTTCCACCCCCGCCGACCAGTTTTTTCTTACTACCGCAAGCGGTCACGGCGAAAGGCAGTGCCAGGAGCATCAGCCTGAAAATATGATTTCTGATATTCATCATTTGGCGTTAGGATCTTCTATATATTTTTTCAATTTGATTTTCTCTTCCAAAACGGCGTTCTTGCCATCCCCTTTCTCCTGAGCCTGCCGCCAGTATTCGAGAGCCTTCTCTTGCACGCCGTTCATGATGTAGATATCACCGGCATGTTCGAGGATGACGTCACTCACCGTAGAGTCATTGGCCAGAGCCTGGTCAATATAGATGCGGGCCTCCTCGAATCGTTCCTGCCGGAAGAGGATCCACGCATAGGTGTCGAGGAATGTGGAGTTGTTGGGCTCGGCCTTCACCGTACGGTAACTCATTTGCTCCGCCTTCGACAGGTCACGGCCCTCCACGCTGAGGAAATAGGCATAATTGTTGAGGCATCCGATGTTATCGGGCTTCCATTGCAGGCAACTGTCATAAGCGGCATAAGCGTCATTCAGCATACCTTTCTCGTGCAGGAGATCGCCCATGATGGAGTAGAAATCCGACACGATATCCTTGTTACTCTCGGCATTGACTTGTCCGACCCCTTTGCGGAAGGTGTTGAGAGCCTCGTCAGCCTCATCTTTCTGAGAGTAGGCCATGCCAAGGAAATAATAGAACCAGATGTTGTCGGGATGGTATTCCACACCTGGTTTGGAAAGGCTGATGATGCGGTCGTAGTCCTGGTTTTTCCAAGCCGTTTGCAACAGTTGCAGCCGTGCGCCGGCATTGTCGGGCTCGATGTCGAGCACCTTTTCCAAAGCAGCGTTGATGGTGCTCTCCGGCATTTTCTTGAGCGACATATAAGCGGCGCGCAGCTCTGCCATCGACGAGTTGGCCTGAGGCTGTTGCAGGATCCTGTCGAAAAGGCTCAGCACTTCCACGCTGTCACCGCCATTCTCCTCATTGTCGGTGATGAACTGCCGCATGAGAAGCAGTTTGCTTTCCGGCTCCGTGTTTTTCGCCATCAGGAGGTTTTCCATCTGCGACTTCGCCAGAGAGTCCTGCTTTTGCGACTTGTAATAGTCGAGCAGCGACATCTGTGCCATGATATTGTCGGGTTCTTTCTTCAGCACCGCATTGTATTCCGCCAAGGCATCTTTCTCCTTGCCGTTCTGCAAGAGCCAGTTGCCCATCATCACTCTGTAATTGTAATCATTGGGATGCTGACGGGCCAGGCTACGCAGTTCGTTGTATTCCTTTTTCTTGTTGCCTTGCAAGGCATAGACTTGCATCTTGGAAAGTGTGATGTCCTCGCTGCTTCCCTCGAGCATCTCCAGACGTTCCAGCGTCTGTATCAATTTGTTGTAGTCGTGATCGTGCTGGTAGAGTTGGATGAGCAGTGTGAGCACATCGCTCCGTCGGGGGTTGCTGGCCGCCAGTTGCTCATACACCTCCGTTGCCCTGGCATAGTCCTGTGTACGGATATAGGCTTGCCCGAGGCGTTCAAGGTAGGTGAAGTTGGTAGGACTGAGTTCAGCCGCTTTCTTCATGGTAGCGAGCATCAACGAGTCGTTGTGCAACTCCGAGTAATAGGCAGAGAGAGAGTAGTAGGTCTCAGGCGACGAGGGATTGATCTCAAGACAATGGTGCAACAAGTCGAAGGCACCAGCGTAGTTGCCCAGATGCTGCTGCCGCACGGCCTCCAAGAAGAAGTAATTGAAGCGTTTGGAGTCGTTTTCGCTCAAAGTAACAGCCACCACGGGCTGCACCTTCCTGGCCTTCGGTTTCTGGCGCGCCCCGGCCGGGGCGGCAAACATCACCGAGAGCAGCACGACCAGCAAGCAGTGCATCGGCGTCATCCTCACAAATCTTGTATCCATCGTGTTATTTTACTCCAGTATGTCCGTATCCTCCTGCACCACGTTCTGTCTCATCGAGCGCCTCGGTTTCCTCCCACTCGGCTTGCTCATGGCGAGCGATGATCATCTGTGCGATGCGCTCCCCGTCGGCCACCACAAAATCCTCGGCAGAGAAATTCACCAGAAGCACCATCACCTCACCACGGTAGTCGGCATCGATAGTGCCGGGAGTGTTGAGCACAGTGAGCCCATGCTTCAATGCCAATCCACTACGAGGCCTAATCTGAGCCTCGAAACCCGGAGGCAAGGCGATATAAAGCCCTGTCGGTATGAGTCTGCGCTCCAAGGGACGGAGAGTCACCGGTTCGGCGATGTTGGCCCTGAGGTCCATTCCAGCGCTGAGAGCGGTGGCATACTGAGGCAGTGGATGATGGCTCTTGTTGATGACTTTTATCTTGACCATAATTTGTCTGATGTTTGTAATGAACTGCAAAATTAACCATTTCTATCCACATATCGTTATTTTTCCCTCTTAAAAAGAATGAAAATAGATTATTTTAGTTTACTTTTGCAACTCTCAACCAAGGGTGCGGAGACCACTTCTGTCGTCTCAGTTACCCTGTCGGAAATAACAGAAATCTCACCATCATGAACTGGCAACAACTGATATCCAACAAACGTCTCGGGCAGGAAGACCGTCATCCGCAGCGTCACGACGACCGCTCGGAATTCAAGCGTGACAGCGACAGGCTGATTTTCTCCGCCCCCTTCCGCCGCTTGCAGAACAAGACTCAGGTATTCCCTCTTCCGGGCAGCGTCTTCGTGCACAACCGTCTCACCCACAGTCTGGAAGTCTCGAGCGTGGGCATGTCGCTGGGCAATGACGTGGCCAAGCAACTCACGGAGCGGCATCCTCAACTCCGTGGTACGCTGTTCGAGGAGATCGGCACCATCGTCTCATCCGCTTGTCTGGCTCACGACATGGGCAATCCTCCATTCGGCCATTCCGGTGAGCGGGCTATCCAGGCATTCTTCACCGAGGGTGCCGGCCAACAGCTGCAGCGTGAGGTGAGCGAGGTTTTCTGGAGCGACATCACCCATTTCGAAGGCAACGCCAATGCCTTCCGGCTGTTGGCCCACCGCTTCAAAGGGCGTCGTGAGGGTGGTTTTGTCCTCACCTACACCACCCTGGCCTCCATCGTCAAGTACCCCTACTCCTCGACCCAGGCCAGCAAGAAAGGGAAGTTTGGCTTCTTCAATTCAGAGGAGAGCATCTTTTGCCGCATAGCCGAAGAGCTGGGTATCCGACTCTTACAAAGTGATGGTTTGGGAGTGAGGTTTGCCCGTCACCCCTTGGTCTACCTTGTGGAAGCGGCCGATGACATCTGCTACGAGATCATGGACATCGAGGATGCGCACAAATTGAAGATTCTCTCTTATGAGGAAACGGCATCGCTTCTGCTTGAGTTCTTTGATGAAGAGACCAGGAAGAGGATGCAGCAGCGCATCGTGGACGAGCAAATCACCGATCCCAACGAGAAAGTGGTTTATATGAGAGCCTCGGTCATCGGTCTTCTGGTGAGGGAATGCGTCACGGCTTTTGTCAGCCATGAAGAGGAGATTCTCGCAGGAGAGCTGACGGGTTGTCTGCTCGACCATGTTGAGAGCCACGTCCAAGAAGCCTACAGCCGTTGCACCAAAGTGTCTTGCGCCCGGATTTACAACAGCAAACCCGTGCTCGACGTGGAATTGTCGGGTTACAAAATCATCGAGACCCTCATGGAGAAGATGATACATGCCGCCGTTGAGCCCGATCTGTATTACTCACAACAACTCATCAACAGGGTCAGCAGCCAATACGACATCCAGTCGGATGACCTTGAGACCCGCATCATGGCTGTCATCGACTACATCAGTGGCATGACCGATGTCTACGCTCTCGACGTCTATCAAAAGATCAACGGTATCTCGCTGCCCATCGTGTGAAGGAGCACCATTCCGGGCACATCAATCCCATACGACCTGCAAGCGGTGGAGCATCGTGGTGCTCTCGCCGCATGACCCGGTGTGCTGGATCGCCAGGCCACCGAAATCATTGGAGGCCACTTCGGCATGGAGCGACACCTCTGTATGCAGGTGAGGATCGTCGGGGGTAGGCAAAGGCGTATCAGTACGCACCTCGGCCGAAAGCTGTCCGCCAGCATACCTCACCACGATATGGCATCCCGTGCGGTAGCACACCGCACTAACGGGATCGGTGAGTGCCGTGGTCTTGCCGTGGTCATAGCGCACCAGCAGGAAATCGACGGCTTTGGCATATTTCGTCGTTCGGATGATGCGGAGGGCATAACCCGTCAGAGTACGGGTATCGAACTTCAAGCAGACGTCCATATACTGTCCTGTGGCACTGCCAAAACCCTGACCAGCAGTTTTGGTGGGATCGACATCCAACCTCACTTCCATATCTCCATACGGTTTCTCCTTTGGCGTGAACATGATGCGGGCACCCCGCTGAGCTTGCAAAAGGCCCTTACCCACAGCCCCGTTGAAACCCTCTCCATATTCCCACATAGGTCGTGAGAGATCAAAGGACCAAGGATACTCAGCAGTGTCAAGCGGTTTGTAACCGTCGACTGTCCAGAAACCAGCCTTCACCTCGGGCTGCCACCCACATACGAAATCATGGAAGTCCGTATCCATCCGATTGACGGGACCAGCCTGGGACTGGCGGATACGTTTGCCCAAACAGACAAGGCATGAATCACCCACAGCACTCCTTGCATGCGCCGGACGGATGACAGCCATCAGGTATTTCCCGGCATCAGTGCCTTTGACAGCATAAGTCTGCTGAGGGCCGTCATTGCTGGCAGCCACCGCCTTGGCCCCTACCCCGCGCTTGTCGTCGGCCAGATACCAAGTGATGTCGGAGCAATCGGCATGACCTTCAGGCATGATTTGGTAATCAAGGGTAGCTACTCGGTTTTCAAGCACGATGCGTGGTTTTCGGGCCAATGCAGGAGCAGGAAGGGGTTTGCCTTTGAGGTGGATTACGGCAGCTCCCTGCAACCCATCGCTTGAGCGAGCAGTAAGCACGACATCCAGTTCGGCATCCTCATCGTAGGTAGAGGACAATTCGCAACGTCCCCCCTCAAGAGATTTAATCTGTATGAATTTTTCAAATCTTTTCTCCACTTCCCATTTCAGGTCTGGCTGGCGGTCAGGAGCATAGTCACCATGCCGCCAAGTTTTTGCAGAGACCACCACTGGTTTGTCGCCGCCTCTCATGTGCAGCGCATCGGGAGTGACCCTGATGGCTGTATTTCGCGGAGCCGAATCATCAGAGGCAGTGTCACCCAACGGATTCCAACCATCATCTCCTGCCAACAGGCCAGCGATATTGTAGCCATCCGCTGTCTTGTAAGCGAGGAGCGCTTCTGTTCCGTCAAGGCAGACAGAGGTTTGGGGATGATCGGGCTCAACGACATAAGGTTTGCCGTTCATCGTCACATGGCTGTAGTAGCACCTCAGGTTCGGAGGCGGATAGGCCGTCCATCCCACATAGGTCTGCTGAGAAGCATGGAAGCGGCAGTCGACAAGAGTCAGCACGCCTGGAGCCTTGCAGAAATAGTTTCGGCTGTTCTCGCTCTTGAGATAGAAATCGCAATCGAGCATCACGGCACCGGTCTGCCAAGTAGTATAGAACGGTTTTTGTCCATAAAATTCAAACTCACATCCCCAATAAACGCCATTTCCTGTGAGGGCATCATCCGTCGATTCCATGTGACAATGGTCGAATAAGATGCGGCGTGCGCCGTTCAGCGGATTCATGTTCAGCCGACTGACAAATCTCACATCTTTTGCCACGATGCGGTCGCCATGGCAGTAAGCCACATGAGCCTGGGTGATGGCCTGGCTGCGCTTCTTGCGGTTGAGCCGGGGATCAAGCGGGAACTCAAGGTCTACATTGCAGTAATTACCCATAGTGAGGTGACGGACCTGAAGCCCGTCGCCGTGAAAATCAAACATGGTGAAATTGCCCACTGCGCCCTGGGTCTGTCCTCTTTGCGAGGCGAGTACCACGTTTCGTGCATCAACGGTCAGTCCGACGAGATGCAGGTTCTGGCACTTGATGGTCATCCCGAAAGGTTCGCGTCCGTCTTTCCCCACTTTCACGGTAGGGTCATCGGGGTCATCGACCCAGTAGACGCCAGGAGCCAGATACACCACCATCGGCTGTTCGGGAGTGCCATCCACCAGGTGTTTCACGGCCTCGCCGAAAGAATGATACATGAAAGGCTGTTGGCTGATGAAGGAGTCGGGCAGTGTACCGTCGACCAGCAGGTGTCGCTCGTCGAGGAGATACACCTTGCCCTCATACGAGAATTGTCCGCCTTTTCTCACCTCCACAGGGTGGTTGGCATCCAGCGGCCGGTTGACCAACGGTGGGGTGACAGCAGCTTTCCCGGCCATTGCCACCAACAGCAGGACGGACAAGAACCAGGAGTGTTTTTTCATGAAATGATATGATATGGCGTGATTTCCCGAGTTTACTCAGCTTTCAGGTCGAGCTGTTGCTGAAGGATCTTGCCCACATCACCAGAAGGCAACTGTATGGGGTGCTCGCGGATGAAGGAGTCGATGTGACGGATGCGCTTCTCCTCGAGGATCTCGTCGACTGCGATGAGAATGCCCGTCTCCTCCACGTCGCCGAAACCGTCGTTGATGGCGGTGCCGAACATTTTCATAGTGGGGCTGAGGCCCATATAGGCATTGACCAGTGGCGGGATGTTGATACCAAGTCGTCGAATCTCCGTATTGAGGATGCGGTAGTCCTCCCTCAGGTCGTCCTTGCAGATGATGTTTGCCAACTCCTCGGGATTGGTTTCTATCTTCAAGGGGTGCATGGGGATGATGAGTCCCTCTTTATCGCCGAAGTGCTTGTTGAGGAAATAGAGGATCATGTCGCGGCCACGCCTCACATAAGAGGGATACATGGTCATCTTACCGAAGAAATACTTCATATTGGGCTTGATGACCGTCAGTGCGCCCAATCCATCCCACAGGTTATCGAGAGCGAAAAGACTTTTCGTGCCCCTCTTGCTGCTTTGGTAAGGCAGGGTGACATACGAACGAGCCAACTCCACGGTCTGGGGCAAATATTCCTTGATGAACTTCTCGGAAAATCTGAACAAGTGACTGGTGGCGAGGATCGGCTGTCCATCCTTGTCGAAATCCACCTCATTGCCCAACTTATAGCGGTAGCCTCCGATGATCTCCTCTTCCTCCGGATTCCACACCAGGAGTTGCTTGTAACAATTGTCCATGAGATCAAACTCATCGAGGTCGAGGGCTTTTCCCGTACCTCCGCCCGCTTCGCGGAACACCTCTTCTCTCTGTCGTCCGATCTCCCTCACCACGTTGGGAGCATTGTGGATGTCGACGACATAGATTTGGTTATGGCTTTTGTTGGTTATGCGCAGACGCTTGTCGGGAGTGAGTTCACTCTTGAGCAATTCTTTGTCTACGGGGGGGATGATTTGTTCCATGGAATATGATTTAGCGATGTCTATAATTCGTAAACTTTGTCCTGTACGTATTGCGCCCATTGCGAGGCGGACTTCGATTTATCGAAAGTCTGCCAGGGAATAGGTTTTCCGATGGCCACGCGGAATGTCTTGTGGGTGTTCTTATACATCTCGTCGACCAGGAAGAGCATGGCGATATTCACTTTCAACTTCAGGGCCTTGCATAAATTGGCGATGCGGTAGAACCGCTCGGAATTGCGCCCGCCGAAATGGATGGGCACCACGTCGCGCCTGGTCTCCACACTCTTGGTGATGAACGTTTTCTTCCAAGGCAAGTCGTGAATGACGCCATTGGTCTTTCTCGAACAGAGTCCAGCGGGAAACATCAGCATGTGATAATTGCTGTTGAAGCCCGCATTCACCAAGGCCGGGAAATTACGGCTCTGTGAACCCGTCTTATTGATGGGGATGCACAGCGGAGCCAGACCAGGCAGATTCATCAGCAAGTCGTTGACCAGGTATCTGAACTGTCCATCGTAATGCCTGCCGATCACGGCGCCAAGGGCGACACCGTCCTCCCCACCGAGAGGATGGTTGCTCACAAAGGTATACAACTTGCCGTCATCCTTGTCGGGCAGGTTGTCCCTTCCCTCCACTTGCAGGGTGATGTCAAGATATTTCACGCATTCCTCCAGCCACTCGACACCTGTTTTGTCACGGCTATCCCACAGAAATGCGTTGACTTCATCCTGATGGATGATTCTCTTGAGCCAGTTGCGGGCGAATTTCGGCACTCGGCCAGCCTTGTCGCCCATCTTGTCCCGGAGGATCTGGTCAAGGTCGATGGTTTTCTCTGTTATTTCGGTCATCAGGGTAAGTTTGCTTTTGAAATGCAAAAATAACTCAACTTTTTCTAAAAAAACACTTTTTCCCCTTAAAAATGGCCACATGCACTTATTTTTCTTTTTTTTAGAAGAAAAATGATAGAAATACCGCCTTTTCCAATTCTTTTTTGACAAGCGGGGAAACACACTTTTTCCACGCCTGAAAACCCACTTATTTTTTTTGGAAAAAAAGTGGGGAAAAATGGAGGAAAGTGGGGAAAATTGTGTAATTTTGGAGCCGATTAGCAATTCCAGACAAGAAACATGCGATTATTAGGCAACATAGAGGCAAAAACCGATTCGAAAGGACGCGTATTCCTTCCGGCAGCATTCCGCAAGGTGCTGCAAGGAGAAGATGCGGAAAGCCTCGTGCTCCGCAAGGATGTCTACCAAGACTGCCTGACGTTATACCCCCAGTCATCGTGGAACATGGTGATGGACGGTGTGCGCTCCCGCATCAACAGGTGGAATCCACGTCATTTGCAGATCTATCGCCAATTCTTGTCCGACGTGGAGATCGTCTACCCCGACAGCAGCGGGCGCATCCTCATCCCCAAGCGTCTGCTCGAAGCAGCCGGACTGGAGCAAGGCATCCGTTTTATCGGCATGGGCGACTACATCGAGATGTGGAGCAGCGCAGCCACCAGTCATCCGTTCATCGAACAAGACGATTTCATGCAAGAGATGGAGAAACTGATGGCCGACCCGCCAGTATCAGGAGAAACCGACCCTAACAAGGAGATACTACATGGCTGAGCAGACCTATCATGTCCCCGTCTTGCTGACAGAAAGTGTCGATGGCCTCGCCATCCGTCCTGACGGCATCTATGTCGACGTGACATTCGGCGGTGGCGGGCACAGCCGCGAAATCCTCCGCAGGCTTGGCAGCGAGGGGCGCCTCTTCGCCTTCGACCAAGACGACGACAGCCAGCGCAACATCCCGGAGGGCGAGGACAGGCTGACTTTCGTCAGGAGCAATTTCAGGTATCTGAGGAACTGGATGCTTTATTACGGCATCGACCATATCGACGGACTCCTGGCCGACCTGGGTGTCTCCAGCCATCATTTCGACGACGAGAGCCGCGGGTTCTCCTTCCGTTTCGACTCCCCTCTCGACATGAGGATGAACAAGAGCGCCCATCTCACCGCGGCCGACGTGGTCAACGGCTATGAGGAACAACGGCTGGCCGACATCCTCTACCTATATGGAGAACTGAAGAACTCCCGCCGGCTGGCCGCTGCCATCGTCAAGGCCCGTTGCTCCGCCCCGATACAGACCACGACCCAACTGGTGGACACCGTATCCAGGCTCTTCCCACGGGAGCGCGAGAAGAAGGAAGTGACAAAAGTATTCCAGGCCCTGCGCATCGAGGTCAACCACGAGATGAGCGCCCTGCAGGAAATGCTCCAGGCCGCCATCCAACTGCTCTCCAGCGGTGGCCGTCTGTCGGTCATCACCTACCACAGTCTGGAAGACCGCATCGTGAAGAACATCATGAAGTCGGGCAATGCCGGCGGACAGGTGGAGCAAGATTTCTTTGGCAGGATAGAGACCCCGCTGAGGGCCGTAAGCAACAAAGTCGTTACCCCGAGTGCGGAGGAACTGTCTGCCAATCCCCGAAGCAGGAGCGCCAAGCTGAGGATCGCAGAGAAGAAATAACTGACTTATAGAATATGTGTGCGATGTGCTGATGCCCCTACCGGCTGACGACCCGCCACCATGAATGTGAAGACAAGTAATCCGAAGAAATGTAAGAAGGAAATGTGTAAATGAGCAAAGAAGAAAACATCAACATCGAAGAACAAGCCACACCACGCACGACAGTGGCAGGCACCTATCCCGGCGGGGAAGGAGAAGGCGAAGACGACCAGAACGATTGGACTGGCCAGGAGACAGAAGAGGAGGCCGGTGGAGAAGAAGCCGAATCCACCCGCCCCACGTTGAAGGAAGTGATAGAGGAGAATGCCCGCGAGGACGAGAAGCCGTTCTCGTCGACCCTTGCGCTAAGAACCATCCTCGGTGGTGACATTCTGAACACGCAAGCCATCCGCAGCCAAGTGTGGCTAATTCTTCTCATCACCCTCTTCTCCATCATCTATGTGTCCAACCGATACAGTTGCCAAAAACAACAAATCAAGATCGACAAGCTCAACACCGAACTGAAGAAGTCGAAGTACAAGACGCTGTCGCTCTCGAGCGTGCTCACCGAGCGCTGCCGCGAGAGCCATGTGGTGGAGCTGCTGCGTGCCAACAACGACAGTGTCATCCACCCGGCCGACCAACCTCCCTATATCGTCATGATCCCCAATCCTTGATTCGCCATGAGCAAATTTGACAACAACAATATCATCCCCCGATATTCATTCATCGCAGCCATCATGACCTTGCTGGGCATCGCCGTCGTCATGAAGGCAGCCTATATCATGACTATCAAGCACGACTACTGGATGGAAGTGGCCCAGCAACAGAAATTCGACTCACTCGTGGTAGCCCCCAACCGCGGCAACATCCTCAGCGACGACGGCGAACTGATGGCCAGTTCGCTGCCCGAATACAAGATGTTTATGGACTTCAAAGTGGGCGGTGAGAAAAAAGACTCCCTCTGGAACGAGAAAGTGGACAGCATCTGCATGGGGCTGCATGAGATCTTCCCCGAGAAATCGGTGGAGGAATTCAAGAGAGACCTTGAAGAGGGGCACCAGAAGATGAGCCAGAACTGGCCCATCTGGCCCAAGCGCGTCGACTACAACACCTTCCAAAGGGTGAAAAGCCTGCCCATCTTCAATATGCCCAAGCTCCGCGGTGGTTTCCACTATGAGGAGAACAACGCACGCCGCCGCCCCTTCGGCACCCTCGCCTACCGTACTGTCGGCGACATGTACGGTGCGAAGGACAGTGCCCGTTTCGGTCTGGAACTCTCCTACGACAGCATTCTCCGCGGCAAACAAGGTATCACCCACAAGCGGAAAGTGATGAACGAATACCTCAATTTCGTGGATGTGGAACCCACCGACGGATTTGACATCATGACCACCCTCAACGTGCAGATGCAGGACATCGCCGAGAAAGCCGTAGAGGAAGAGTTGAAACTCATCAACGGCGAAGTGGGCGTGGCCATCGTCATGGAAGTAGCCACTGGTGACGTGAAAGCCATCGTCAATCTGGAGAAATGCGACGACGGCGTCTACCGTGAGCGCCGCAACCATGCCGTGGCCGACCTGCTGGAACCGGGCTCGGTGTTCAAGACAGCCTCCATGATGGTGGCTCTCGACGACGGTGTGGTCGACACCTCCTACAGGGTCAACACAGGCAACGGGCAGCGCATGATGTATGGTGCTCAGATGAACGACCACAACCGTGCCTCCGGCGGCTATGGCACCATTTCCTTCAGCCGTGCCCTGCAGGTCAGCTCCAACATCGGCATCAGCTATGTCATCGACGAGCATTACAAGAAAAACCCGGAGCGCTATGTCGAAGGTCTCTACCGCATCGGCATCGCCGAGGACCTTGGTGTCCCCATCACCGGAGCGGCACCCCCTGTCATCCGCAGGCCCAAGAAGAATTCCCACGGCCAGTACACCAACTGGTATCGCACCACCCTGCCCTGGATGAGCATCGGCTACGAGAGTCAGGTGCCACCCATTTCGACCCTGACGTTCTACAACGCCATTGCCAACAACGGCAAGATGATGAAGCCACGCTTCGTAAAGAAAGTGCTCTATGAAGGAGAGGTCAAGGCCGAATACCAACCTGTGGTCCTCAAACCACAAATCTGCAAGCCCTCCACCCTGTCGAAGATCCAAGACATCCTGTGCAAGGTGGTCACACAGGGCACAGGCAAGAAAGCCCGCTCGGAGTCGTTCGCTGTAGCCGGCAAGACCGGTACCGCCCAGATTTCCAAAGGACGCGGGGGCTACAAATCAGGCGCCGTGCGCTACCTGGTGAGTTTCGTGGGTTATTTCCCTGCCGATGCGCCCCGATACAGTTGCATCGTCTGCCTGCAGAAAACAGGTCTGCCCGCCTCGGGCGGAACGATGAGCGGATGGGTGTTCCACAACATTGCCGAAGGCATCATGGCCCACAACCTCAACATGGATGTGTCGAGTGCCCGCGACACGGTATCGGAGCTCCGTCCCCTTGGAATGAAAGGCAACCTCGAGTCGACAGGCATCGTCCTGGGCCATCTGGGATACAGCACAATGAGCAAATGGAGCAACATCGCCAACAATGTGCCTTTCTGGGGCAACGCCTCACTCAGCGGCAACCAATACCTGCTTCACCAGACCGACCTGGGTTCTGCCAACACCGTGCCCGACGTCATCGGCATGGGAGCCCGCGACGCAGTCTTCCAGATGGAGAGCCGTGGCATCAGAACCCGACTCGAAGGCCGCGGGAAAGTGACAGAACAAAGCCTGCATCCTGGCGACAAATACAACCGAGGTGCTACTTGCACCCTCAAACTGGAATATCAAAGATGACAACAAAAGCATAACAACCATGATACTAAGTGAACTGATCAAGAATGTCAAGACGCTGGCCGTCGAAGGCACCACAGACATCGACGTCACCGGTGTCGACATCGACTCCCGGCAAGTAGCCTCCCACCATCTTTTCATCGCCATGAGAGGAACGCAAGTCGACGGGCACCGTTTCATCGGCAAAGCCATCGAGCAAGGAGCGTCAGCCATTCTCTGCGAACAGATGCCAGAGGAGAAGGCACCTGAGGTGACCTATATCCAGGTGGAGAGCACCGAACGCTTTGTGGGTCAGGTGGCCACGACCTTCTATGGCGACCCCTCACGCCACACCCGGCTCGTCGGTGTGACGGGCACCAACGGGAAAACGACCATCGCCACCTTATTATATAATATGATGCGCAAGATGGGCCATCGCTGCGGCCTGCTCTCCACCGTGTGCAACTACATCGAAGGCGAGCCCGTAGCAGCGACGCACACCACGCCCGACCCGATACAACTCAACCAGTTGCTCAAGCGGATGGTCGATGCCGGTTGCGAGTATGTCTTCATGGAATGCAGCAGCCATGCCATCCACCAGCACAGGATCGGCGGTTTGACTTTCGCTGGCGGCATCTTCACCAACCTCACCCGCGACCACCTCGACTACCACAAGACTTTCGAGAACTACCGTGATGCGAAGAAAGCCTTCTTCGACATGCTGCCCAAGAATGCCTTCGCCATCACCAATGCCGACGACAAGAACGGAATGTTCATGGTGCAGAACACCAAGGCTCAGGTCAAGACCTACTCCACCAGAAGCATGGCCGATTTCAGGGCACGCATCCTGGAATGTCATTTCGAGGGCATGTATCTCGACATCGACGGTAAGGAAATCGGTGTGCAGTTCATCGGGAAATTCAATGTGAGCAACCTCCTTGCTGTCTACGGCGCAGCCATCATGCTGGGTAAGAACGCCGACGACGTGCTCTTGGTGATGAGCACCCTTCATAGCGTGAGCGGACGATTGCAGCCCGTGAGATCGCCCGAGGGCTATACCGCTATCGTCGACTACGCGCACACGCCCGATGCCCTGGAGAATGTGCTCAACGCCATCCATGAGGTGCTCAACGGCAAAGGCAAGGTCATCACTGTGTGTGGCGCCGGCGGCAACCGCGACAAAGGCAAGCGACCGATCATGGCCCGCGAGGCCGCGCGTCAGAGCGACAGGGTGATCATCACCAGCGACAATCCCCGTTTCGAGGACCCGCAGGACATCATCAACGACATGCTGGCCGGTCTCACTCCCCAACAGATGCGCAAGGTGGTCTCCATCGCCGACAGGCGCGAAGCCATCCGCACCGCTTGCATGATGGCCACCAAAGGCGACGTCATTCTCGTGGCCGGCAAGGGGCACGAGGACTATCAGGAAATCCAAGGCGTGAAGCACCATTTCGACGACAGGGAGGAACTGGAGAAGATCTTCGCCACCCAGTCTGACTCCCCCCAGGCATGAGCCGCAACCACCGACAAGAACAAACAAAAAGATTAACACTATGCTATATTATCTCTTCAGATTCCTGGAACAATACGACATCCCCGGATCACACATGTGGCAGTATATCTCCTTCAGATCACTGGCCGCTCTGATCCTCTCGCTCATCATCTCCGCATGGTTCGGCGAGAAATTCATTGTCTACATGAAGAAAAGAAACATCTCCGAGGTGCAGCGCGACGCTTCCATCGACCCATTCGGCGTACAGAAGAAAAACGTGCCCTCGATGGGCGGCATCATCATCCTGGTGTCGATTCTCGTACCGATCCTGCTTTTCGGGCGCATGCGCAACATCTACCTGCTGCTCATGATCGGCACCACCGTGTGGTTGGGACTCATCGGCTTCATCGACGACTACATCAAGATCATCAAGAAAAACAAAGACGGACTGTCGCCCAAGCTCAAGATCGCAGGACAGGTGATCATCGGACTGATCGTGGGTCTCACCCTCTGGGCCAGTCCTGACGCGAAGATCAACGAGACCATCACCACCGAGCAAGTGGAAGGGAAGGCCATCATCACCCACAAGTCGCAACCCGAGAAATCACTCAAGACCACCATTCCCTTCGTCAAGAACCACAACCTCGACTATTCGAAGGCTTTCGGTTTCCTGAACAAATACAAGAACGCGGCAGGCTGGATGCTGTTTGTCATCATCACCATCCTCGTTGTGACTGCCGTGAGCAACGGTGCCAACCTCAACGACGGCATGGACGGCATGTGCGCCGGCAATTCCGCCATCATCGGAGTGGCATTGGGCATACTCGCCTATGTGAGCAGTCACATCGAGTATGCGGCCTACCTCAACATCATGTATATTCCCGGATCTCAGGAACTGGTAGTCTTTCTCTGCGCCTTCATCGGGGCGATGATCGGATTTCTGTGGTACAACGCCTACCCCGCCCAGGTGTTCATGGGCGACACAGGGTCACTGATGATCGGTGGCGTGATCGGCGTCTGCGCCGTCATCATCCACAAAGAGCTGCTGCTGCCTATCCTCTGCGGCATCTTCTTCGTCGAGAGTCTGAGTGTCATCCTGCAGACCACCTATTTCAAGATCATGCTGCGCAAAGGCCAGCGTGTCAGGATCTTCAGGGCCACCCCCATCCACGACAACTTCCGGAAACTCGACAAGGACCTTGACCCCACAAGCCGGTTTATCTTCAGAAACTGGCCGCAACGCCAGTTCCATGAGTCGAAGATCACCATCCGCTTCTGGATCACCACCATCATCCTCGCCGCACTGACCATTATCACACTCAAGATCAGATGACCAGATATCGAGGGGCTGGAGTTCCGGTGTGTTTTCATAAGAGGTTTCAGGATTGCATTTCAGGATCAGAGAATCATTGATTGGAAAGAAAAATATTAATAGATTGAATAGGAAATGAAAAGAATTGTTGTACTTGGCGCTGCAGAAAGTGGAGCAGGAGCCGCCGTATTGGCAAAAAAAGAAGGGTTCGACGTGTTCGTGTCGGATATGTCGTCCATCAAGGACAAATATAAGAAATTGCTCGACGACCACGGCATCGTCTGGGAGGAGAATCATCACTCAGAGGAAAAGATCCTCAATGCCGATGAGATCATCAAGAGCCCCGGCATTCCCGAGGAGGCCCCCATCATACGCAAGGCCGTGGCCAAGGGCATTCATATCATCAGCGAGATTGAGTTCGCCGGCCGCTACACCGAGTCGAAGATGATCTGCATCACGGGCAGCAATGGCAAGACGACGACCACATCGCTCATCTACCATATCTTCAAGTCGGCGGGCTATGATGCCGGTCTTGCCGGCAATATCGGGCGCAGCCTGGCTCTGCAAGTGGCAGAGGACCCGCACGAATACTACATCATCGAGCTGAGTTCCTTCCAGCTCGACAACATGTATGATTTCCGCGCCAACATCGCCGTGCTGCTCAATATCACCCCCGATCACCTCGACCGGTATGGTAACTGCATGCAGAACTACGTCGATGCCAAGATGCGCATCATACAGAACCAGACCGCCGATGACAGTTTCATCTACTGGAATGATGACCCCATCATCAAGCGTGAACTGGAGAAATATGATATCAAAGCCATTCAGTATCCTTTCTCCGAACTCAAGGAGATTGGGTCCATCGGCTACATCGAGGAAGGCACATACTGCATCGAGCAACCCACTCCCTTCAATATGGAGCAAGAACAACTCTCACTCACCGGCAAGCACAATATCTACAACTCATTGGCCGCAGGTATCGCCGCCAACATCGCCGGTGTGAAGAAAGAGTTTATCCGCAAGAGCCTCAGCGACTTCCCAGGTGTGGAGCACCGTCTTGAGAAAGTAGCCACCGTGCGCGGTGTGCGCTATGTCAACGACTCCAAGGCCACCAATGTCGACGCCTGCTGGTATGCCCTTGAGAGCATGGATTCCCCCACCATCCTCATCATCGGTGGCAAGGACAAAGGCAACGACTACAATGAGATCAAGTCACTTGTCCAGCAGAAATGCCGTGCCCTGGTCTATCTGGGCGCCGACAACACCAAGCTGCATGATTTCTTTGACGGCCTGGGCATCCCCGTGCGTGACACGCACAGTATGCCCGACTGCGTGGCAGCCTGCTACGAACTGGCCCAGCCCGGCGACACCGTGCTGCTCAGTCCGTGCTGCGCCAGTTTCGACCTGTTCAAGAACATGGAAGACCGCGGAGAACAATTCAAGAACCTCGTGAGAAACCTCTAACCCCCATGAAGATATCCATAGCCAACATATTCAAGGGCGACAAGGTCATCTGGATGATCTTTTTCTTCCTGTGCATCATCAGCCTGATTGAAGTATTCAGCTCCAGCAGTACATTGACCTACAACAAGGCCAGTTACTGGGGACCCATCGCCAAGCATGGCTTCATCCTCCTCATAGGATTGGCCATCATGGTCGTCGTGCAGAACATCGACTGCAAATACTTCAAGATCGCCACCATCTTCCTGCTCATCCTGTCGTTTATCACACTCATATGGGTGCTCGCGGCGGGACAGAGCACCAATGGTGCCCAGCGGTGGGTGTCGCTCTTCGGACTACAGTTTCAGCCCTCGGAGATTGCGAAGGGCACCATCGTCCTGGCTGTGGCTCAGATCCTCAGTGCCATGCAGACAGAAGACGGCACCGAGGAAAAGACCTTCAAATACGTGCTCACGATCAGTTGCCCGCTGATTTTCCTTATCATGCTCGAGAACCTCTCCACCGCCATGCTCATCGGCATCGTCGTGGTGGGCATGATGTTCTTCGGACGCGTCTCGCTCAAGAAGATCGGACGGCTCATCGGCACCATCGCTCTCTTCGGCATTGTCTGTCTGGCCTTCGTCCTGCTCCTGGGCAAGGAAGAAGTGCCCGACAGCAAGACGAGTCTGACCGAACAGACAGCGCAGGTAGAAAATGCCGCATCAGAAGGTTTCTTCGACAAGGTGTTCCACCGTGCTGGGACATGGAAAGGGAGAATTTTGAAATTTATCAACAGCGAGGAAGTTGCCCCACAAGATTTTGATCTCGACAAAGACTCCCAGATAGGGCATTCCAACATCGCCATTGCCTCATCGGAAATCGTTGGTAAAGGACCAGGAAACTCAGAGGAACGGGATTTCCTGCCCCAAGCCTTCTCAGACTTCATCTATGCCATCATCATTGAGGAGCTGGGATTGTTTGGCGGTGTCTTTGTCATGTTTCTTTACATTTTCCTTCTTTGGAGAGCGGGACGTATCGCCGACCGCTGCGCCAACAATTTCCCGGCCTTCCTGGTGATGGGACTGGCCCTGCTGCTGGTCTGCCAGGCCATGTTCAACATGATGGTTGCCGTGGGACTGGCTCCCGTCACCGGACAGCCCCTTCCCCTCATCAGCAAGGGAGGAACCTCCACAATCATCAACTGCGTGTATATCGGTGCGATCCTCAGCGTGAGCATCTCAGCCAAAAAGAAGCAGACAGGCAACGCTGTGAGGAGTGCCCAACCGATCTCTTGAGACCCGAAGCGTCAAAAGTAAAATAAAATCCCCCGAAAATTGTGTGAAGAGAAAAAAAAGCGTTACTTTTGCAGTTAAAACCATATTATGGGTCAACAACTAAGAATCATCATCAGCGGAGGCGGGACGGGAGGTCATATCTTCCCGGCTATTTCCATTGCCAATGCCATCGTGGCCAAGGAGCCCAATGCGAAGATCCTCTTCGTGGGTGCTGAGGGCAGGATGGAGATGCAACGCGTGCCTGCCGCCGGCTACGACATCATGGGACTTCCCATCTGTGGATTCGACAGGAAGAATCTGCTGAAGAATATCGTCGTGCTCTGGAAACTATTCAAAAGCCAGCGTATGGCCAAGAAGATCATCCGTGAGTTCCGTCCGATGGCAGCTGTCGGTGTCGGCGGTTACGCCAGCGGTCCCACGCTCAACAAATGTGCCGACATGGGCATTCCCTGCCTCATCCAAGAGCAGAACTCCTATGCAGGCGTGACCAACAAATTGCTTGCCAAGAAAGCCAAAGTCATCTGCGTGGCCTATGACGGCATGGAGAAATTCTTCCCCGCCGACAAGATAGAGAATCTGGGCAACCCCGTGCGCCAGTCACTTCTCGACAACACCCTGAGCCGTGAGGAGGCCGCCGCCATCCTGGGTCTCGACCCCTCGAAGAGAATCATCCTCATCGTCGGCGGAAGCCTCGGAGCCCGCACCCTCAACGAGAGTGTGCTCCAGCATCTCGACCTCATCGCCCGATCCAACGTGGAGGTCTATTGGCAGACGGGCAAATACTATCACGAGAGCATCATGCAGCAACTCAAGCAGCTGCAAATGCCCACCAACCTCAAGGTGACCGATTTCATCAGCGACATGGGGGCAGCCTACCGCGCCGCCGACCTGGTCGTGAGCCGCGCCGGAGCAAGCAGCATCTCCGAATTCTGCCTTCTCGGCATGCCCGTCATTCTCGTCCCGTCGCCCAACGTCGCCGAGAACCACCAATACCACAACGCCATGGCCCTGGTCAACAAGGACGCCGCCATCTACGTTTCCGACGCAGAAGCCCCGGAGAAACTCCTGGCCACGGCCATCGCCACCGTGACCGACAGCGACCGTCTGAGGTCACTGAGAACCAACATCAAGACACTGGCCAAATACAATTCTGCGGAAGAAATCGCCGACAGGGTGATAGATATGGCCAAGAAATCCAGTCAATCTTAACAGATGATCAAGACAGAAAACATCAAATCCGTATATTTCGTGGGCGCTGGCGGTATCGGCATGAGCGCCATTGCCCGCTATTTTCTCCATAAAGGCCTGTTTGTGGCAGGGTATGACAAGACGCCATCCGCACTCACCGCCCGACTGGAGGAGGAAGGCATGCAGATCCACTACACCGACGACACATCGCTGATACCCGAGGCATGCCTCGACCCGGCCACCACACTCGTGGTCTACACACCGGCCATCACCGATCTCAGCGAACTGGCATACTTCCGTGCGGAGGGTTTCGAGATCCAGAAGCGCGCCCAGGTGCTGGGCACCCTGACCCGCTCGCACAAAGGACTCTGCGTGGCCGGCACCCACGGCAAGACCACCACCTCGTCGATGTGCGCCCATGTCATGCACCAGAGCCACCTCGACTGCAACGCCTTTCTGGGCGGCATCACCAAGAACTACGGCACCAACTATATCCTCTCCGAGAGCGACTATGTCGTCATCGAGGCCGATGAATACGACCGCTCATTCCATTGGCTCCGTCCATGGATGACCGTCATCACCGCCACCGACCCCGACCACCTCGACATCTACGGAACGAAAGAGGCTTACCTCGACAGTTTCCGCCACTACACCACTCTCATCCAACCCGGTGGTGCGTTGATCCTGCACCTCGGTCTTGAGATGACCCCCGAGGTTGGAGAAGATGTGACGACTTACACCTACAGCCGTGATGAAGGCGACTTCCATGCAGCCAACATCGTGATCGACAACGGAGAGATCACTTTCGACTTCATCTCCCCATTAGAGAACGTGACGGGCATCTCACTCGGACAGCCCATCCCCATCAATATCGAGAATGCAGTGGCCGCCATGGCCATGGCACAGCTCAATGGGTGCACCGCCGACGAACTGCGTGACGGCATGCGCACCTATCAGGGTGTCGACCGCCGCTTCGACTTCAAGGTGAAAAACGACCGCCATGTCGTGTTGAGCGACTACGCCCACCATCCCATGGAGATCTATCAAAGTGCCAAGAGCATCCGCGAACTCTACCGCAACCGCAAGGTGACCGCCCTTTTCCAGCCCCACCTCTACAGCCGCACCCGCGACTTCTATCAGGAGTTCGCCGACAGTCTGAGCCTGCTCGACGAAGTGGTGCTCTGCGAAATCTACCCCGCCCGCGAGGAGCCCATCCCCGGTGTCACGTCGCAACTGATCTACGACCACCTCAAGCCTGGTGTGGAGCGTCAACTGATCCGCAAGGCCGATGTGCTGGACTATGTCAGCCACCGCGACTTCGACGTGCTGATCGTGCTCGGAGCCGGAGACCTCGACAATGAAGTATCCAAAATCGCCGAAATCATAGAAAGCAAGTAAATGTATATCAACTGGAAGAAATCCATCCTTGTCACGTTTGACCTGGCGCTGGCCGTCTACCTGGTGCTGGCCGTCACCTCCTTCAACCGTCCTGACCGCACCAGTCAGGTCTGCGAGAAGGTGAGGATCACCATTGCCGACAGCGACTCCACTGGATTTCTGAGTGCCAAGGAGGTAAAGAACCTGCTCACCAAGAAGCATCTCTACCCCAAAGGGAAAAACATGCAGCTTGTCGACCCCCGCGCCATCGAAGAGACACTCAAAGAGAACTCCTTCATCGAAGGTGTGGAATGCTACAAGACGCAGGAGGGTTGCGTGGGCATCATCGTGACGCAGCACCTGCCCATGCTGAGGGTGAAGGCCGAGAACGGCGAGGACTACTACCTGGACGTCGACGGCAACATCATGAACGGGAGCCATTACGCCTCCGACCTCATAGTGGCCACCGGCAACATCAGCAATTGGTATGCACAAAACTACATCACGCTCGTGAGCCAATGGATCTCCGGCCATGAGCTCTGGAAGAACCAAGTGGAACAGATCAATATCCTCCCCGACAAAAGCATCGAGCTTGTCCCCCGCATCGGCGACCATGTCGTGTGCCTCGGACGACTGCCGGAGAGCAACGACAAGAACCGTCGCCAGAGAATGGTCAACCAGTTCATGGAGCGCAAGCTCAACCGCCTCGACAAGTTCTACCGCTATGGTCTGAATGAAATCGGCTGGAACAAATACTCCTACATCAACATGGAGTTCGACAACCAGATCATCTGCCGCAAGAGCAAGCACAAGACTCCGGTCCATGAGACAGCTTCAGCGGCCGACGCATCGCACAACGCACAATAAGAAGACGACAACAATCCAAAGCAAATAATAAAAACATACGTAATAACATGGCAGCAAAGGAATTCATCGTAGCTATTGAATTAGGCTCTTCGAAAATCACCGGTATCGCCGGAAAGAAGAGCATGGACGGAAGCATCCAAGTGCTTGCCGTCGTGAGGGAGGACGCCACCTCCTGCATCCGCAAGGGCGTGGTCTACAACATCGACAAGACCAGTGCATGTCTGACTACCATCATCAAGAAACTCAAGACCCTCCTCAAATCGGAGATCTCGCAGGTATACGTGGGTGTCAGCGGCCAGTCCATCCGCAGCGTGCGCAATGTCATCGTCAAGACACTGCCCGACGACACCATCATCACACAGGACATGATCAACGAGCTGATGGACAACAACCGCAGCATGGCCTATCCCGACCTGGAAATTCTCGACGCAGCCACACAGGAATACAAGGTGGGCACGCAATACCAGATCGACCCCGTCGGCATCCAGTGCAGCAAACTGGAGGGTAATTTCCTCAACATCCTCTGCCGCAAGTCATTCTACCGCAACCTCAACAAGTGCTTCGAGAGTGCCAACATCGCCATCGCCGAGATGTTTCTCGCTCCTATCGCATTGGCACACAGCGTGCTTACAGAGCAGGAGAAGCGCAGCGGCTGTATGCTCGTCGACCTGGGCGCTGACACCACCACCGTCTCCGTCTACTACAAGAATATCCTGCGCCACCTGGCCGTCATCCCCCTTGGCAGCAACAACATCACCAAAGACATCACCTCTCTCCAGATGGAAGAGGCCGAGGCCGAGGAGATGAAACTCAAATACGCCTCAGCCTATACAGAAAATTCTGAGATTGACCCAGAAGAGACCCTTCCCATCGACAACGACCGCAAGGTGGAGCTCCAGACCTTCATCGACCTCGTCGAGGCCCGTGTCAACGAGATCATCCACAACGCATGGTGCCAGGTGCCTGCTGAATACACCGACAAGTTGCTGGGCGGCATCATCCTCACCGGAGGCGGTTCGAAGATGAAGAACATCAAGAAGGCGTTCGCCAATATCACCAAGATCCAGAAGATCCGTATCGCCGGGACCGTGACGATGAACGTCACCTCCACCGACAAGGACGTCAACGCACGCGACGGTATCATGAACACGGCACTCGGTCTGCTCGCCAAGGGCGACATGAACTGCGCCGGTTCGGCACTCAACCCCAGCAAGGGTCTCTTCGACGGAGGTCCCACCACCACCACGTCGACCACCACCGACATCCACAGGCAGCCGCGCAAGCCAGGTGAGATCAGCCCCGGAGTCGTGATGACCGAGGCTGAGAAGCAGAAGATCGAGGAAGAGCGGCGTGAGCGCGAGGAGATGCTGCTCCGCGAGCGCAAGGCAGCAGAGGCCAAGCGCCTGGAAGAAGAGAAGAAAGAGAAAGGTGGCTTCCTCTCACGCACCTGGCGCTCTCTCGGTGAGTTCGGCAAGAAGCTCATCTCCGAGGAGACCGACGAAGACGACAGGAAATAATCTCTCCATCCATCATCAAACAAGTCGCACCATTTAATATTAGAAGATATGCCAGACAATAACAATAAACCTACCAGCCATAAGATTGAAGGTCTCGACGTCGTAGACCTCCCCAAAGAGAATTGTATCATCAAAGTCATCGGCGTGGGCGGCGGCGGCGGCAACGCAGTCAACCACATGTACCGTGAGGGCATCCATGACGTAACATTCGTACTTTGCAACACCGACCGCCAGGCGCTCAACGACTCCCCCGTGCCCGTCCATATCCAGCTCGGGCAGGAAGGACTCGGAGCCGGCAACAAGCCTGAGCGCGCCCGCAAGGCCGCTGAGGAGAGTGAGGACGCCATCCGCCGTATGCTCAACGACGGCACCAAGATGTCGTTCATCACCGCCGGAATGGGTGGCGGTACGGGCACAGGTGCTGCCCCTGTCATCGCCCGTGTCTCCAAGGAACTGGGCATCCTCACCGTCGGTATCGTGACCATCCCGTTCCGTTTCGAGGGTCCCAACAAGATCGACCAGGCTCTTGACGGCGTGGAGGAAATGGCCAAGCACGTCGACGCCCTGCTCGTCATCAACAATGAGCGTCTGCGCGAGATCTATCCCGACTATTCCGTGCTCAACGCTTTTGCAAAAGCCGACGACACCCTGAGCATCGCCGCCCGGAGCATCGCCGAGATCATCACCGTCCACGGACTGATCAACCTCGACTTCAATGATGTGCGCACCGTACTCAAAGACGGCGGTGTGGCTATCATGAGTACGGGTTACGGCGAGGGCGAGGGCCGTGTGAAGAACGCCATCCACGATGCGCTCAACTCCCCACTGCTCAACGACAACGACGTGTTCAACTCGAAGAAGATCCTGCTCAGCATCACCTTCGCCAACGACAAGGAGACCGGCGGTCTGATGATGGAGGAGATGAACGATGTCAACGACTTCATGGCACAGTTCGGCGACGATTTCGAGATCAAATGGGGCCTCGCCGTGGATCCCGAACTCGGCAAGAAGGTGAAGGTGACCATTCTCGCCACAGGTTTCGGCATCGAGAATGTCGACGGCATGAACAGCCACATCAAGAAGCGTCCCTCCACTCATGAGGATGCAGAGGCCGAGGAGCGCCGCGCCGAGAAAGAGGACCGCCGCCGCCGTTACTACAACGACACGACGAACACACCTCACAAGCGCCGCACCTATCTTTATATCTTCAAGCAGGAAGACCTCGACAACGAGGACGTGATCCTCGCCGTGGAGAGCACCCCGACCTATCGCCGCACCCGCAAGATGCAGGAGGACATCCATCATCTGGCAGACGGCGAGAACAGTAACGACAACGACAACAACGACAACAATGGTGCCGGCACCAACAAGATCGTTTTCTAAAATCCTATTGCCATGACATTATACGATCAGATCAGTGAGGACATCAAGGCAGCGATGAAAGCACGTGACAAAGTGCGCCTTGAAACCCTCCGCAACATCAAGAAAGTGTTCATCGAGGCAAAGACCGCACCGGGAGCCAACGACACTCTCGACGATGGCGATGCCCTGAAGATCATTCAGAAACTGGCCAAGCAGGGCCGTGAGTCAGCTGCCACTTTCACGGAGAAAGGCCGTCAGGACCTTGCCGACAGCGAGTTGGCACAGGTGGCCGTGATCGAAAGCTATCTCCCCAAGCAACTCAGCGAAGCCGAGATAGAAGCAGCAGTGAAGGCCATCATCACCGAGACAGGTGCTTCAAGCATGAAGGACATGGGCAAGGTGATGGGCATCGCCAGCAAGCAGTTGGCCGGCAAGGCCGACGGACGCGCCATCTCCGGCGTGGTGAAGCGCCTGCTGTCCTGACGCCACCCTCAGGCAAAGAGTTCTTTGAGCACATCGAAAGACTTCAACTGGGGAAATCCAGGCACATGAAGCCGATAATATTCCAAGATCACCTCTGTGCAACGGTTGCGCTCCACCCGCGACATTGCACAGAGGTGCATCGTTTTATAAGAAAGCCTCATGAGCAAGGCGATCTTCCCAGCTTCTTCCGGTACAAGGAAGTGGCTGTGGGAGGGAACAGTCACCGTGAAACAAGAATTGATCAAGTCGAAGAAGGCCCCCTCCCGGGCATCCTCCGTATTGGGAAAGAATCCGATGAACCGCGACAGGCGGATCATGAAAACCAAATGGAAATTGGAGAAATTGCCTTCTACCTTGTCCAACCACTCCATGCTGAAGGCCACGAAATTGAACAGCGGTCCATTATCCTGCTCATCCCGTGTGGCATGGCAGAGAAACTCTGCCAGGAAAAGACCGATGGACAGTTTGAAAGGATCCATTGCCAAGGAAGGCAATGGTTGCGACAGACGGACGTCACGCAAGTGCTGCAATCCCGACTTCATCCTGAAATCGAAATCCACCTCCACCAATGAGAGCGGCATGAAGAACTGCTTGCGCAACTTACCCTTCGGCGACTTGGGCACCTTCACGATAAACGACACCCTCCCCTGTTTCTCGGTAAGCATATCGACCACGAGTCCGCTGTCACCATATTTCACTGTCCTGAGCACGATAGCCCTCGTTCTGGTCATCAACATGGGGTAAAATTACATCAAAAACACAGAAACGCCAAAAAAAAAGCGTAGGAAAAACACAAAATCTCTCTAAAAGAGAAAAAAAAAGCACGAAAATTTGCAGGATTGGAGGAAAAGCAATACCTTTGCATCCGCAATTCAAGTCAATGGTCCATTCGTCTATCGGTTAGGACGAGAGATTTTCATTCTCTAAAGAGCAGTTCGACTCTGCTATGGACTACAAAATCAATAAAAAAGTAGACAAAAAAGATGGCAAACCACAAATCATCAATCAAAAGAATCCGTCAGGACAAGAAGAAGCAACTTCACAACAAGTATTATGCAAAGACGATGCGTAATGCTGTTCGCAAATTGCGCGCCATGACGAACAAGGAGGAGGCTGTGAAGCTTTATCCCAGCGTAGAGAAAATGCTTGACAAACTGGCAAAGACCAACATCATCCACAAGAACAAGGCAGCCAACTTGAAATCAAGCCTCTCTCGCCAGATCAACAGCATGGCCTAACCACTCCACACCCCTTCGTCTGATGGGGTAAAAGGCTTTACCTGGGGATGACCTTTCTCATGAACATGGAAGTCCTAAAAGGGCGACAGAATATCAGCAGAGACTCATGTCTCTGCTTTTTATTTTGTAACTCAGCACTCCACTTTCCCTTCTTATGACCATCGGGATTTGTCGTTGTTCATCGGGATTTGTAATCCCGATGCTGTGAGTATCAGG
>OCTW011508810.1_pt1 | contig 35353 bp, 34 predicted proteins | sample 1539671 | NCBI WGS metagenome assembly OCTW01 (sample SAMN02144230, study PRJEB22623) | gut metagenome | biome: sheep rumen | host: Ovis aries | place: New Zealand
GGATGTCAAAACGATATTGACCGTATTTTGTATTCACGCGGACAGGAAGATGTGATTGACAGCGACGCGCTCTATGCCGAATTTTCAAAGCTATCGCCAGAACGGATTTCTACTATTCGAGAGGAACTCAAAAATCAGTCGTGGCATTTGATGGATAGGGATTCACGGCTTGATTTTCTGAGTGAGTTTCTCCCTGAATTTGAAGAGTATTATGACTTGCTTTCAGATTTTCGCTTCGGTGGTTACCGCGTGCTTGGCGACTTAATTTGTGATATTGACGATGAAAACAACGCCACGGAACGCAAAAAACTCCTCCGGTCAAACGACTCGAAGGAGTTCACGGAAATGATGCAGGCGTATTTGAATAAATCTCACGAGCAAAGTTACCGTCAGGCGGTTGCTGGTGCGTGCAGGGCTTTGATGGACAAAATCATCAAGCCGAAGAAAGCAGTACCGTATGTGGTAGCTCTCGGAAAGCGCGACTTGTTGTGGGAGCTGCTGCCCGACGCGGTTTATACACATGTGTTGGGGGTGAAGAAAAATGCTGAATGAAATGGAAGAATTTAAGACATATACACAATTTCCGAAGTACCGCGCCAACGGCAAACGTGATATGTCATTTCTCGGGCGTTTTACTTTTGATATGCTGATAAAGCAAATCGGGCTTCACAGGGTTTTGACAACGGTTGCGCGAGGATATATGTTTGAATCGGAAACGCCTGATATTGAACGCGCAAAAGGAGCGTTGCAGGCGTGGTGCAGCCTACCGACAGAAAAGAAAGACGATTGGAAAGCCAACACCAATTTCTGCAAGCTTCATACAGAATTTCCCGATTTGGTGGACGAAGAAGGTTGCGGCTGGTTTTACCGTCATGTTCATAACATCTGCGACTTTGTCAAAAACAATCCCGAGTCCGTCAGCAAAACGACAGTTTCAAAGTGCGAATTGCTGAGAAAGGGCTTTGACAAGGAATGGGAGAAAAAGGTTATTCAATTTCAGGTGCCGATTTTTTCAACTACCACCATAGGCTCGTGGATATTGCGTTTTGACGATATTCTCGCCGATGCGCTGGAGTTGGGAAAACTTCAAAACAAAGATTTTTCTCTTTCTGACGGTATCATTGAATACGTCAAATCGCATGTCGCAACACCTGCCCAGCCTGCCGCCGAATTGTTGGTGAAGTATTATATCACCAACAAGCCGCTTGATACCGATAAGGTGGTACTGCTGGTCACGAACTTTGACGCTTATTTCGGCAACGGAACTTTCAGTAAAAAGTGGCTGCCGAAGGAATTTGACTTCATCATCACCCGAGACCCGCAGAGCAACGGCGTGTCCCGCTATATGCTCCATGAAAATTTGATAAAACTGATATAACCGAAAGTGCAGCAGAGCTAATCCGCTGCACTTTCTTTGCCCTCTGAAATAGCGCTTACAATCGCCCGCAAATCGGCTGTGCCGGCTTTGTTCGGCTTGGCCGGGTACGACTGCGAGCTTTTTACTCGCGCGACACAGGGCAAATAAAGGGCGGATGACATTTTATAATTTAAAGCTAAAGCTAACGGTATTCTCTTTCATCTCCATATCATACTTTACTCCATGCAAATCTAAAATAGCTTTGACAATCGCTAATCCCAATCCGTTGCCGTTTTGGTGGCGGCTTTTGTCTTTTTTGACATATGGCTTTGTGATTTCTTTCAGGTCGGATTTGGTGAGATTATCGCATTGATTTGAAATTGAAAATACCGTACCCTCTATTTTGATTTCAATAACGCTGTTATCACTTGCGTAATTCACGGCGTTATCAATGAGGTTTTCGAGGGCGGTTTTGATTAGCTCCCTGTCGGCGGTAACGGTGTTGTTGCCGGTGACAGATACGGAGAAGCTTTTACCGCCGGGTAGGCTGACATAATCGGCAAGTATTTCCTTCGTCAAATCATATAGATTGAAATCCGTTTGAAGAAGCTGAATTTTATATGATTCAAGCTTGCCAAGATTGAGCATTTTATGAAGCAGCGCATTTGCTTCCTCGGTTTTGAAAATAATTCTGTCGGCAAATTGCTCCTTTTTCTCGTTGTTAATGTTCTCTTTTAGACTTTGTGCATATCCGCTGATGACGAACAGCGGAGTTTTTATGTCGTGCGCGAGAGCGTTAGTAAGTTCTAATCTTTTCTGTTCTTCATTAGATTGGTTTTTGATGATGCGCCAAGTTAAAACAATCAGCAAAACGGCAATAATCAGGAAAAACAGAAATGCTGCCGAAACGCCCGTAATCAAATCATTTTTGCAGCTATCAAGAATGTTGACGCGTTTGGCGCAGCGTAGAAGATATGTTTTTTTGTTTGTGTTGGTTGATTTATCTTCAACAGCATTGGGGTTATAGTTTAGCAAATCTGTGGAATAAAAAGTATATTTTCCAAAGCCTGTATGCTTTTCGGCTTCTGTTTTTTCAAGCTCGTCTTTGCCAAACATTCCGATGATATCGTCTGCATAGTGAACATTAAAAAGGAACTCCTTCGGAATCACGTTCCGGTGCATATCGCTGCATATCAGTAAATCCGGAAAAAAAGCAATACTGTCCTTGGGCGTGTGTTCAATTTCCAAATTAAAAGTTTTAACGGGCTCGTCCTGAACATACCAAACATTTTCTTCCTCGGTCAATACAATTTGCAATTCCTTCGGAATGATTTCACCACCTAAATCCATATAGAATTTTGTGCATAAAAGTTCGTAATATTTTTCGTCACTTCGCTCCGTATTAAGATAATCGGCAATTTCATTGAGCTGCGCTTGCGTAATACCGCTCAATAAAACTTCACGGTCGATAAAACCATAATCGACGCTTGAGTTCTCCACACCTGTTTTTATGCCAAAGACAACGTCAAGCTTATGCGCAGTGTCGGCAAGTGTTTTTCCGTTGTGGTATTCACATACCGCAAGCTCGGTGTTCAGGTTGCGTTTGATTTCATTGTCCTCAAATATATTTTTGGTACTTTCAATCAGATAGTACGTTAAACAATCCGCAGGAATACCTGTGCCGGAAATTGCGTTGATATTTCTGACGGTATTAAGCTGTAATTCGATATTTACATTGTTTTTGATTTTCTGTTTTTCGCTGTTAAAGCGGATAACACCATAGACAGCCGAAACCGCCAACCATACCGCAAATAATATAATTGATACCCGAAAAATCAGTTTTCTCTTTTGTTTTTTCAGCTTTTTTTCCATCATTCTATCCTATATCCCATCTTAAAAACTGTTTTGATATGCTTGGCGTTTGCTTTCAGCATTTTCCGCAGGTTGTGGATATGCACATCTAAAATGCGCTCGTCCATACCGCTGTCATAGCCCCAAAGCCGGTTCACCAGCATTTCACGGCTGACGGTTTTCCCCTTGTTTTCAAGAAGGATTTTTAAGATTGTGTATTCCGTTGCAGTCAGCTTTACCTCGTCGCCGTCGCTGGTTACCTTTGACCGGGTTACGTCAAGCGACAATGTGCCTATTCTCAAACACGTGCCTCTCACCAAGCCCTTTGAGCGTTTTATCAATGCGTTCACCTTTTCATACAGCACAGATAACCGAAACGGCTTGACAACATAATCGTCACAGCCCAGCGCATAGCCCATTAATTCATCTGCTTCCGCTGCCTTTGCCGTGATGAAGATAATCGGCACATCACTCTCATGCCGGATTTCACGGCAAATCTCAAAGCCGTCAAGCTCCGGCAGCATAATGTCAAGCAGAAGCAAGTCATAGTTATTCTCATACGCCTTTTCAAGTCCCGTTTGTCCGTCGCAAGCGGTATCGACCTGAAAGGTGTTTTTGTTTTTATTGGTAAAATATTCAAGGATAAACTCGCGGATATCCGCGTCGTCTTCAACAAGCAGGATTTTGTACATAGTAACCACCGATTGTATTATATCACACAAATCTAAAGATTTCCTTAATAAGTTTTTCTTAAGACGTGTGGTTTATAATGAAAACGGTGATGGATTTGAAAAAAGTATTCTCTTGCACATTAGTAATCTTAATCCTTTCTTTATCCTTAAACATTTCCGGCTGCTCCGATAAAAATAACGAGAATACCAGTCAACTTCGCTTCTACTGCTTGAAGGACGGCACTACCACCCATATTGGCGGATATGATCCGCTTAAGGATTTTATTCGTAAGTATAACGGCGAATGTGATCAGAACGGTTTAACAGAAGACAAAATCGAATTAGTCGAATTTGATTCTGAAAAACAACTTAGCGAAAAAATGTCAACCGAGATAATGGCCGGAAAAGGACCCGATATTTTAACCTCTCGGTTTAGCCTTCCGTTTGAAAAGTTAAGGGGAAGCGGAGCGCTTGCCGATATTTATGAATTAAGCGAATCAAGTGACATAGGACTGAATAATTGTAACAGCAATATTTTGAAATACGGTATCAGTAACGGCAAGCTATATGTGATTCCCTTATATTACTCTCCGGATGTGTTTGTTACAACAGAAGAAACACTTGCGAAATATGGGCTGACTTCAAAATCATTTTCATTTGTTGATTTGGCTAAAACATTAAAAAACAATCATATGACGTATTCGCTATTGGGAGCGAAAGACTTAAATACTAATTTATTCTATTCGTTTTTGAGCTGTTATGTTGATTTTGAAAGCGGAACAACAGCTTTTGATTCAGACGAGTTTTACGATACTTTAGACTATTTGGTTGAATTGATATTAAATGACGAAACAGATCCAAATACTTATTATTTTTTACAAGAGAATATAAAAAGCGGAAAAAGCATTCTGTATAAGGAGTTTCCTTCTGTTTATCAAGTATTCAGAACATATTGTTTACTGAGCTACCTCGAAGCAACACCTGCGTTGGTTTACAATTATAACAGAACCAATCACACTTGTCCCGCATCCGTTGATGTCAGCGTGGGGATTAACAATAATAGCAGGCATAAGGATAAAGCACTTAAATTTATCAAGTATTGTTTGTCCGATGAGAATCAAATAAGTGTATCTACAGAAAATGGGTTATTACCAATCAATAATAACGCATTAACAGAGTTGATTGAACAAACGAATGAAGAAATAGATTTTGATGATGACGGTACAATATCCGAGAGTGAAAAAACTGTATTTCATAAAGCGAGAAACGCAGCGATAAAGGATTACTCTAAAGCTATAAACAGCATAGACAGATGTACCTGTCAAAGCTTTTATTATCTTTCTGAATCATACTACAATTCTTCGGTAATAGGCAGTATTGTTAATAAGTATCTAAACGGTGAAATATCAAAAGAAAAATTCATCCGTCAGCTAACATCGGCAACGGAAATCTATTTGACAGAATAAGGAGCATTCATAATGAAACGATTTTTAGCTTTCGTGTTGACGGTTGTCATAATTGCATTATCGTTGTCCGCTTGCAAAAGCGACAACAATTCCGATTCAGACAAACTTACATTATATGTGTTGGAGAATGAATGGGGTGGTATGGGCAACAGCGCCATTTATTACGTCTATAACAGAAAAGCAAGCGAAAAGGACAAAATTGAGCTTGTTTCCTTTGAATCGGTACAAGCTATGAAAGATAAGCTCTCTTCCGAACTGATGGCAGGCAAGGGACCAGATATTATACTTGATGAAACATTGATGATGACGGGCTTGGGCGTACAAAAGTTGATTGAAGCGGATAGCTTTTTGGATCTGAACGAGCTGAATATGGATTTAAGCAGCTACCGTCAGAATACAATGAACGGAAGTGATAAGCAATTATTTATTCCCAGCTTCTATTCGCCGAAGTACTGGGTTTGCTGTGAGGAGGACATTCGAGATATTGTCAGCGGCGATGTGCTGTCCTACGATGAGTTGATTGCGTTGTCTGAAAACACCGACAAAAAACTGTTTCCCGATTCCGCTTTTAACGATAGCTATATTTTAAACTATGTAGTTGACAATGTTGATTTTGATAACAAAACATTTGATTTCGGCACCGAAGAATTTAAGACAACTATCGAGAAGCTCAAAGAATTATATATCAGAGAAAACAGTAAGCAAGGCGATGATTATATTTTTGACGTATATGCTCACGGATCACCTTATGACACCTATGCAGTATTTGCAAGAATTGAAAATGAAGGAAAGACGCCCGCTATTGTCGGTACTCCGTCGCTCAACCGTAAGCTCGGAGCATATTTTATTGGTGAAATTTCCATTAACAAAAATATCAATAGAAGCAAGCTGGAAAGTGCAAAGAAATTCCTGCAATTCGCAATGTCGGAGAAATATCAAAATGAAATTACCGGAGCTGACATTGAGCAGTATAATACGAATTTTTCTTATACGACCGGTAATATGTTCCCGATGAACACCAAGGTTTTTGAAAAGCTGATGAGCAATGCGGATTCATTCGCTTATAACACTGCCGGAGAATATGAACCCGATGGAAGCGATACGCCGAGAACCGACGAACCGCAGGCAAAAATATCCGAGAAATCCATAAAATTGCTTCACAATAAGTTAGATAACATTCAGTATTATGAGATGAATGATTACACTATCGGATATAACGTAATTGTTCAGGATATGATAGCCGATTACTATGACGGAAAAATATCGGTTGATTCTCTGATTGCACAGCTAAAATCAAAAACACAGATTTATTTAGAGGAATGATTATGAAACACAAAAGCAAAGAAACCGTCATTGCCATTCTCTTTATTTTTCCGTCCCTGCTCGGAATTGTGGTTTTTTATATCGTGCCATACATCATTTGCCTGATAAAGAGCTTGTACGCAGGACAGGAATTTGTGGGACTTAAAAACTACATACAATTATTCTCAAACAATACGTTTTTATTAGCTTTAAAGAATACGGCGATTTTTACTTTCACCGCTATTCCTTTTTTGATGATAATATCATTTTTGCTGGCTCTTTTTCTCAATTCATTTCAGAAAATATCCTCATTTTTTCGCAGCGCCTTTTTGATACCCGTCGTTGTTCCCGTTGCTTCACTGATTTGCGTTTGGCAAGTGGTTTTTGACGATTACGGAGTAACAAACAATCTGTTAAATTTTATAGGGCTTAACAAGATAGAGTTTTTTAATTCCGAGTTTTCAATGGTGATGATTATCATCATCTACATTTGGAAATACTGCGGTTCCTGCGTGATTCTTTTTACGGCTGGATTGGCGAATGTAAATCACAGCTTATATGAAAGCGCCCAGCTTGACGGTGCGAACAGCTTTCAGCTCGTTACAAGAATTACAATACCCTTGATTACGCCGACAACCTTTTTCGTGTTCTTAATGGAGATTATATACTCTTTCAAAATATTCCGTGAGGTGTTTGCACTGTTCGGGGAGTACCCCAACAAGAACGTTTACTTTCTGCAAAACTTCATCAACAATAATTACTATAATCTGAATTATCCACGACTTTCCTCAGCGTCGATTATTATGTCGTTGATGATGATAGCGTTGATGTTCGTATTCTTTATGTTTGAGAGAAAGTTCAGCTACTCCGAATAAGCAAAACCGCCTGCAAAAGCAAGCGGCAATGAATAGACATTATGCGTTTTGAAGCATTTGAACAAGCGAAGGCTCATTCTGAATTAAATACAACAGCTTTTTAGCGGTTGGAGTAGGCGTTGATTTTCCGCCTTCCCAAGCCTCTACCGTTCTGGTTGAAACGCCCAGCAAGGCGGCAAACGCTTTTTGTGTAAGCGACAGCGAATGTCTCAATTCGGAAACATTGACCTGCGGAAGCGAGCTTTTGCGGGCAAAGGTTTCCGCAGCGGATTGTCCCTTTTCATATGCCAACGCTTCTTCTAATCCGCTTTTTACGCCTTCAAAAAAGTTGACATTTTTGAAGTTATCTTCAATTTCTTCCATAGATAAGTCAGTCTTAAAAGTATATTCAGCCATATTTGTCACTCCTCTTTTATAGCGTCAATCAGCATTTGCAATTGCTTTTTCTGTTCGGAGGTCAAATCCTCCTGTACATTTTTAGGATATGCAAAAAGAAGATATAATCTCTCTTTGGTTAAGATGTCAATATAAATTACTCTTGCGCCGCCGCGTTTTCCTCTGCCTTCTAATTGAATCCTTAATTTGCGTGCTCCGCCCATACCGGGAATTTTATCTCCCTGTTCAGTATTGCTCAGCAAAATCAGCTCAAGTGTTTTTATATCATCGTCTGATAACCCCATTGCTTTCCAGCAAGCTAAAAACGGTTTTGTATAAACAAATTCTCTCGTCAAGCGCCCACATCCTTATACGATATTTTCGTAGTTTCTATTTGTATTATATACGATAAAATCGTAGTTGTCAATAATAAAAGGACTATTTATGAAAAAATATATAAAATACATTTTTCTAATTATTATCACCATCGTATTTCTGTTTCCAATCGTATATATGCTCGCTTGTTCCTTTATGGGCAAGGCACAGATAAGCTCTTTGCTCGATTTTTCAAGCGGAACATATAAAAACTTAAATTTAATTCCGGACAGATTTTCACTTAATCAGTATTATCAGGTGTTTTTTCGCCGTCCTGAATACTTGTTGAAGTTTTGGAATTCCATCATTATGACTGTGCCGACAGTCATCGGTCAGGTGATTATTTCTTCATTGGCGGCATTTGCGTTTGCAAAGCTGAAATTTCCATTTAGGGACAAGCTGTTTTTCATCTATATTATCCTCTTGATTCTTCCGTTACAGGTAACAATTGTTCCCGATTACATCATACTTGATAATTTAGGATTGCTTAACAACTTCCTTGCTGTTATTCTTCCGGGAACATTCTCGGCGTTTGGAATTTGCCTTCTGCGTCAAAGTATGAAATATATATCGGATTCGTCTATTGAAGCAGCAAGGATTGACGGAGCATCTTATTTCAAGGTGTTTCTGAGAATCATTTTGCCGCAAATCAAAGGCGGTCTAATTACCCTGACGCTCTTGTGCTTTATTGATAATTGGAATATGGTTGAACAGCCGCTGATCTATTTTGATGACAAGGCTATGTATCCCTTGTCCATTACGATGGCTGATGTCAGCTCCGGTGATTTGGGTATTGTATTTGCCTGCGGCGTAATGTTTATGATACCGACGCTGTTGATTTATCTTTACGGACACCGTGACATAGACTCGCCGTTTGTCAATACAGATAAGTGAGGTCGCTATGAAAAAACACATTGCCAAATTTGCAATCATCTTCTTTATTGTAATTGCTTTGCTTACATATTTTTCAAAAACAATAGATAATTTTCTTTTACCGCAAGTCAAAGTTACCAATTTGGAAACAGGCACGTTGAACGAACAAAGCGCTTCAAGTGATATGAAAACCCACTATTTGATTCCGCTGTCATCGGTAACTTCGTTCGGAAGTGAAGGAACGGTGTTTGTATTGCAGACAGAAGAAAGCGACACGGTGACAGAGGTTTCGGTAAACATTCACGACAGCGATGACTTTTACTATGAAGTCACATCTGACGATTTGTTCTCCGAAATGCGTGTGGTTTACTCTGTATCAAAACCAATCACAAACGGTGATAGAGTTTATGTTGAGGAAGAATAGATGAAAAGACGAATTGTTGCTTTTTCTGTATGTGCCATAATAACGGTGATCAGCAGTGTACTGCTTTTTTCAACGCTGAATAATGCCACATCTCAACTGCCAAATGTCACTCAAATGAATTATAATCATAACGCTGATTTTTATCCGATAACTATATCAAAATGGGAGGAATACCAAAACAGATTTTCAACAACCGATGTATCCTTCTGCTCTGAATTAGATGAAACCGATATAAAAAACAATACGGTAACCCCTGTTTTGACAAACGAAAACTATTTTTCTGTTATGAGTATTCCGATAACAGGCAGCTTAAAAGAAAACACAAAAGCCGCTGCCATCAGCAGCGACCTTGCATTAAAGTTGTTTTTTAATACCGATGTTATAGGCAAAACGATAGTTATCGGTAATTCGGAATATACCATAAGCGGTGTTTATGAAAAGCAAAAAGGAATTGTGAATGAGCTTTCATCTGATGACAAAGAGCGTGTATATCTTTATTACTCTAATTACTCAGCGTACAAAAGTCAGGAGATACAATCGATTTGTTATCGCAACGACGCTCCTTCCGCTCCGTTGATAGAGCAAATGAATCTCAGTCAATATCACGCAGAAAACATCGGAGAAAAAGCAAAGATACTAAACAATTTCAGATTATTGTTTTTCTTGGTAATATTCATATCATTATCCGTTATAGCGTTGAGAATATGGTATAAGCTGTGCGGCAGATTCTTCTCGGAGATAAAATCAAATCTCAGTGAAAACTACTTTTTTAAATCCGTTCGCAGTATTCCGCTAAAATATCTTTTGTTTACCGTTACTGCAGCAGGAATACCGCTGCTTATTATCATTGTATTTCAATTTATCAATTTCTATATATTCATACCATCTAAATACATTCCATATGATAACATTTTTGATATTCCGTACTATATATCAAAGATTATTGAAAATCAAAACGAGCTTAACTCCATTTCATTGAACGGAAATACTTATTGTATGGAACTGTATCAGAACAGCTTCTGCTTATTGTCTGTATTACTATCATGCTTTATAGTTATGTATTCGGTTCTCTATGTTATTGTCAACAGTATTACAAAAAGGCTATTAATGTAAAAACTCTCATAAAGAAATCTCAAATTTGTTTCTTGGATGTTTTGCGGTCAGTATCGCCCTTTGTTTATTGATACTTGTATGCGTATAAATCTGTGTTGTAGTAATCGAGCTGTGTCCAAGCATTTGCTGAATATAGCGTATATCTACATCTTCCTCAAGCAATAACGTGGCAAACGAATGCCGGAACATATGCGGTGTAATGTGCTGAGAAATTTGGGCATGCTCAGCGTAATCGCTAATCATATATCGAACCGACTGTTCAGAAAGCCTGTTTTGAAGCCGATTGATGAAGAGATATTCATGTTCTTCCGATTCTATAATTGCTATGTATTTATCAATTAATCTCCGAACATTTGCGTTGCATATTTGTACCAACCGCTCCTTAGAGCCTTTACCATAAATCTTGATGATGTAATCATGAAAATCAATTTGCTCTGTTTTCAATGAACAAAGTTCAGAAATACGCATACCTGTTGCAAACAACAATTCTAAAATCAATATGTTCCTTAAAGCAACCTTTTTACCATAGGCAGAGGTTGCTTTTTTATATTGTCCGTATGCGTAATTGATGATAGCTTCAATATGATTGATTGGAATGGTTTTCGGTAGAATAAACGGCTCTTTGTATTTAATTTGAATTTTGTGAAACGGATTGATTTCTAATATTTCTTCCATTTCAAGATAACGAAAGAACGCTTTGAGCGAAGCTATTTTCCTTTTTACGCTTTTTGGCTTGTAGTTAGAGTGTAGAATGTCTATGTAGCGTTCGATAGCGCCTTTATCATACCAAATTAAACTATTTGAATTTACAAATTCTTTGTATTGCCGGAGGTCAATTCTATATGACTTAATTGTTTTCTTGTCAAGATTTTTTCGCCCGATACAATAATTGAAGTATTTTTCTGTCATTTCACTGAAATCAATTGTGTTTTTCATGCTAATCTCTCCTCGTCATTATACTAAGAGAATTATCTATCAAAGCAACGTTAATGTCTACATCTGCAATGATTTTTATGCGCAATAGCATTGTTCACAAGTGAGTATTTGCTTTTTGGTGCATATTTCACAAACGGCACTTTCCAAATTCTACAAATCCGTGCATTTATTGGCAGAGTTAGTTATGATATACTAATAATGTAGGGAAAAATTAACACTAATAAAGGATAACTTGGAATTATCTATCACGGTGAGTATTATGGATGGAAATAAATTATGCGTAATAGTTCCTGTGTTTAACACAGCTCAATATGTTATTCGTTGTTTAGAATCTCTAGTTAATCAAAGTTTAAAAGATATCGAAATAATAGTCGTAAATGATGGATCCACTGATAATTCAAACGAACTAATTCTGGATTATATTTTACATCATTCTAACATCAAATATTTAAGTTTAGACAAAAACTATGGGTTAGGTCACGCTAGAAATATTGGTATTGAAAAATCAACCTCAAAATATATAACGTTTGTAGATAGCGATGATTGGGTTGATTTAGATTTGTATGAGATTATGTGTAATTCTTTAGAATATGACAATACTGATATCGCAATTTGTGGCATAAAAAATGAATACAGCAATAGTTGTATGTCTGAAATTAGATATTCATATTCGTATTCAAATATTGTAGACGGAAATATGCTGCTAAGTCTATTAACAAAATCTGAAAGTAACAATTACTATATTAGTCCTGTGGTTTGGAATAAAGTATATAAACGCTCCCTTTTCGTGGATTATAATCTGAATTTCTTAAATAATTCATTCTGGGAAGATGATATCTTCAGTTTTTTGGCTTTTTCAGTAGTAAAGAAAGCCTCGATCGTTCCCAAAATTTATTATCATTATTATATGCGTCAAAACTCAATTACAAATTCTATTTCAAAAAAGCACATTGATGATTTTATTAATTCATTTAAATACTTAAAAGAAAGAATATCGACTGATATCAATCTTGATTTTGAAGAAAAGTATAACGCATTATTCGATAGGTGTGCTAGTTCTTTGGTGAAGATGATTATAAATAATGAGCAATCAGTTTTTATTAAAAAAAAGTATTTAAGTTATTTTTTTACCCAGTTTAGTAGTTGCTTTTCTGTAGAAAAAGCAATAAATTATTTAGATATAAATCGAATCGAGAGACTGTTTAAATAATATAATACTCTCGTATTATTTGCCCAAATTCATCTTCAAAACCATTAATGTGGATTTTTTCTCTTGTATCGTCAATCTTTGAGATGGCAAAATAGGCATGCTTTAAAACATAGTATTGTTTTGACTCTATTATCTCATTTTTGTGTTTTTGAACCCACTGTTCTATAGAAAATACTCCTTCATAATGCCCAAGTTTACCAATCGCTTCTATCATACTTTGTGCTGTAAAGGGATTTGTTTCTTTCAAAAGTTGAGTACACAAGAGAACAAAAGCATTGTCTATCTTTTTCTCACCTATAATATCAGCCATGTGCTCCCTTATATAACAATCATCATTACATAAAGAGTTAATAATTGCATCATCTACGATTATGGACTTTGTTGTCATTATAAAGTTTTCAATTCTATATCTATTTAAATCGATAGTGGTGGATTTAGAGCGAGAAAAATAACCAATGATCCAAGGAAGAACCGTTTCTGTATAAATATTGTTTTTAGCTAACAATATAGCTAATCGAGTTTTATATTCAAGGATATTCTTGTCTGATAAACCATAAATTGCAAAAAAATCATTTAGTATTCTTTGAACTAATAACTGGATAATGTTGTTTTCAGGTATTGATGAAAAAACCTCATAAAATACATCTAGTATCTTAGAAATAAGATTAATGTTATTTGAAATAATCAAATTGTTTATGATCTTTTTGAAATTATCACTCAGGTGTTCAATTTGAACGCTTGGTATTTCTCTTGATTCACCGATAAGCGCTTTTGTAATAATTGGAATTAATTTTGGCTCGTTAGCTTGAAGATACTCTATGAAATCATTGTTGTTTTCATCATTATAACTGATAATATGACGAATGTTTAGTGCTTGATATAACACATTTTTGCTTTGGCATTCTTCAATGGAATTAATAAGTGTTGAACATAATAAAAATAGATTATTGTTATCATATTCAATGTATTTTAAATGAGAAATATCAAATGGAACATCATAAGGCTGATTCCGAAAAGGATGTTTTCAGTTTAAGGCGGTGCCCTATGTGTAGGCGGACAGCTCAGGCTGTCCGCCTTTCGTCATGCGTTTTTTCTTCTGCTTGGTTGATTTCGCTCGGCAGAGCGAATGTTCCGATGTAGCGGAAGTAGATATCGATTTGCTGCGGAGAGGTTTGGCTGTGTTTTTTCTCACGCTCGTGAACGACGATTTTGCTGATGAAGGTTCTCAGTACCTCGGGCGTCAGCTCCTGCACACATACATATTTCCTGACAATGTCAAGGAACTTCTGTACATTGGTACACTCGTTTTTGAGTGTACCGATTTCTTTTTGAAGCTCGGGAATTGATGCTTCAAGCTCCTTCTGCTCATCGTTGTAGTCAACTGACAGCATTCTGTACTGCTCATCGCTGATACGTCCGAGAACGTTATCCTCATACAAGCGCTTGAACAGAGATTTTAACTCAACGATTCGCTTTTCCGCTTTCGACAGTTCAGCAGTTTTTGAATTCAGTTCTTTCCTATACTGCGAGGAAGTCTTTTTACTGATATAATCGGTAAACTCCTTTGTGTTGTTCCTCGCGTAGTAGAGCGCCTTGTTGATTTCTTCGAGTACGATTTCATCAAGAACCACCTCTCGGATCGAGTGGGGAGTGCACTTCTCCTCGCCTAAATGCTTGCGGTAGTTTCCGCAGATAAAATTATAATTCTCACGCTTCACTGTTTTACCCCGGACGAAATAATGCTTTTTGCCGCAGTCGGCACAATAGATAAGTCCGCTGTATTTATTGATTTCACCCATACGGGTTTGGCGTATTCTGCCTTCGCGCACCTTGCGGACAATATCCCATGTTTCTTGGTCGATAATCGGTTCATGGGTATTCTCGAAGCGGAGCTGTTCTTCCTTCGGAACCTTGATTGTGCGTTTGTCCTTGAACGAAGCGATCCTTGTACGGCAGTTGATTGTGTGCCCGAGATAAATTTCGTTATCAAGCATATCAGCAATCGTGCGTGATGTCCATGAGTACGGGTTTTCTGTATCCGTTCTCGTGCCATACTTACCTTCCTTTTGGAAGCGATAGAATGTGGGCTTTAGAATCTTATTTTCTTGCAGTACTTTCGCAATATTACACGGTCCGATTCCCTCGGCACACATTGCGAATATCATTTTTACCACAGGCGCGGTTTCTTCGTTAATGAGGAGATGACATTCTTTTCCGCTGTTGGGGTCGCGGCGGTAACCATACGGGATTGTAGTACCCAGACGTTCACCACGCTCGGCTTTCGCCTTGAATACAGAGCGGATTTTCTTGCTCGTGTCGCGGGCGTACCACTCGTTGAACAGATTTTTGAACGGCGCAAGCTCGTTGTTGTCGCTGAACAGCGAGTCATAGTTATCGTTGATGGCAATATACCTTACGCTGTATCTCGGAAAGATGAACTCAGTATAGTTTCCGACCTCGATATAGTTCCTGCCGAGTCGGGATAAGTCTTTCGTGATAACGATTCCGACCTTGCCGGCTTCAATCAGCTTATACATCTCCTGAAAGCCGGGGCGGTCAAAGCTAACGCCCGAGTAGCCGTCATCAACAAACACGCGGATATTTGGGAAGCAATTATCCTCAGCGTACTTTTCGAGGATTGCTCTTTGGTGCACAATGCTGTCGCTGTCACCAACATTGAGGTCGTCCTTTGATAAGCGGCAGTACAGCGCGGTTATTTTATCTTGGTTTGACATAATAAATTATCTCCTTTCTGTTGTCAAACCGATTGGGAGTCTGCGAGTTTTCGCAACACTACAATACTCCCAATCGGCTGAAATGTCCAGACCTATTTAGGCCGCGCTGTCAAAATTATTATCGATAAGCCGCTTCACACCGTCGATAACAGTGTGCTTGTTGCCTAAATCAAAAATGGAATTTACAACATAATCCTTTTTACCGATAGTGTATTGGTGCTGAGTGATAAGCTGACAGTTTTCTATCTTGAAGTTAGTTCTCCGATTAATAGCCGCCGCTACGGAAGGTTGATAGTCCGGTTGTTTTATAATTCTGATTTCATCCATACAAAAATCCTTTCCCTACATACCGCCCAGAGTATTTTTATGCTCATGGCGCGGTTTTTTCATTGTAGTACAATCCTCAATGTGAGTATCGTTGTCGATAATATTAATTACTTCAGCAGCCAAATATGCCGAATCACTTCCCAGATGATTAAGAGAATCGTCGGGATAAGAGAAACCCAAATTAGTTTCTTCAGGCTGATTTTGGTTTGTTCCTCTGCCGAATAGAGCTTCTTCGAGAATTCCTCGTTCGCTTTCCCAGCCTGTGATTGGAAGTTCTCCAGAGAGGTCGAGGTCGCCATCTGAATCTGCTCCGCTTGCTGTTGAAGCGTATCCTGAAATTCTGTCAGCGTTTGCTGTGTTTCCTCTGCGTGAGAAGTCAGCTTGTCCAACTGCTCCTGCTGCATATCCGAGAGGTCGTTCCACGTTGCCAGCGTTTCCATTGTGCTCATCATCGTACTGAGTATATCTATTTGCGTCTGCTGAGATTGAATCAGCGCGCGCCAGTTCTTCTCCGTAATCGAAACGTAGGTCTCCGTCTGAGCCGCCTGCGCTAAATTCATCTTCGCCTGTGCCTTCAATTCTCTCGGCGATTTTCTTCCTGATTCTGAACTCATCGGTCATAGCCTCCTTCAAATATTTTTCCTCGTGCAATTTGTTATCCCTGCACTTCATTCCGTGTGGGCAAGTGTAGGTGATATATTTCCGGGTATCGCTCCATTTCACTTGGTAGCCTTCCAGTTCCATCAGCTGAATGAAGTGCTCTTTGCTGACGGCGTAGCACATCGCTTCATCAATCGCCATAGCCAAATCTAATTTCCAGCTCCGTCCTTTATCGGCTGACCTGTACTCTCTTGAGGACATACCTTTTGTTTTGGACGGAGCGGATTCGATTACCGACAATCCGTATTTCAAACACAGCTTGTCCGAGGAATCACGAAGCCTCTGAATCTCTTTGTTGTCGGAATGGTATTTGTACCCGCTCTCGGCGTTCACGGAATTGATGACCAAATGCGAATGAATATGATTACGGTCAACGTGTGTAGCAACTAACACCTCGTAGCCGGGAAAATTTTCCTCCGCGAATCTCAACGCGATTTCGTGCGCTGTTTCGGGAGTTAGATTTTCATCCGGGTGAAAGGCTTGGAGCAGATGATAATACATCCGTCCGTCAGCTTTCTTGTACCGGAGCTTGGTGTTAATCATTTCGTTGTAGGCTGACTGAGCAACACAGTTCACGCCTGTCACCAACCGGTTGCCGTTGTAAGTGGTCTTAGCATTGCGAGAACAATAATTTAGCAGAGCTTTCAGCCCTTGCCTCGTCTGTGTTTTCTGCCGCGATATAAAATTGATAACCGCTATGCCGCCCACCTCTTTCGGTCGAGCAACTCGGTCAGCGTTTGATTTAGCTTGGCGTATTCATCTGTCAGCGGCTGCAGATTTACTAAATCAACCTTGCCCATATTACATAGAGTGGTGAGCTGATTAAGATTTCTGCCGATAGCTTTTTGCTGACGGATGACTTCGTCCAAGCCGTCGATAACAAAAATCTGTTTACCTAAACAACATTTAGTAACGTAATCTGTTATTGATAGATTTGCCTTATCAGCCTTGTGATGAAGCGTTTGTAAATCCTTTTCGCTTATTCTTATACTTAGTTTTCTATCCTTCATTTTGTCCTTTCCGCCGTAACAAAGGGGTGCGGGTACTCCCGCCAAGCTGCATCGGCAGGGAGCATCGCGACCAGACGAATGCGATGCTTGCCACAGACCGAAGTCTGTGACCTGCGTAACCCAACCCCTCGTTTGTTACGGCTATTTAATTATTCCTGCGTTTTAAGCTGCCGTTAATAATACCTGCGTTGCATACTCGGGCTAAGACGCACGTTCAGGGACGACAGGGACGATATTGACGACATTTTCGGGGGCGGTAATTTTATCGTCCTTAACGTCACTATCGTCACTTTTATCTGTGTAGCTGATACTGAGAATTCTTTTTCCGTTACTGCGGTTCGACTGAAAGGTAACGCCATTTTCTTCAAGCTCACGGCGGTATCTGTTCATCCTGCGCTTCAAGGATTTGGCGCTGAATTCCTTACCGCAGAAGGAAATAAATTCGTTTGTAAAATCTGTATTCGAGCCTTCAAAAGAAAGCTTCTTTTTCATGAACTCAATCAGCAGACAGATATCATCCGGCAGCAGCATTTCGGGATTATCCGAGCTGTCGGAAACGAAATTCCAGACACAGTTGTCCTTGTCAAAGCAAAGTTCAATCTCCCTGTCCTCAATGTCGCGCCCTGAGCAGTACAGCGTAGCGTTTGCGGAACAGCGCATGCTCTTGTCGAGAACGAACATTGTGTCCACACCACCGGCAAGTCCGTTTGTACCCGACAGCATATTGAACGGGTCGCTGTCACCCTGCTTGCGAAGATGATGAACAAGAAGAATGGTGATTTTCAATTCTTCCGTGAGCTTTTTGAGAATTTCAATCTCGTTATAGTCGCTTGCGTAACTGACCTCGCTCCCTGTGTTACGAATCATCTGGAACGTATCAATGACAATCAAAGCCGTACCCGGATGGTCAGCAACAAAACTTTTTATTTGTTCTTCAAGCCCTTCACCGATTTTGAAGCTGAATGTTGTAAAGAAAACATTGGGAGCCTCGTCGGTAACGGACAGCAGTCTTTCCTGCAACCTGCTTGCGGTATCTTCAAGACTGACATAGAGCGTTGTTCCTTTCGTAGTAGGAAAGTTCCATATTGTTTCGCCCTTCGCAATACGAACGCACCAGTCAAGCATCAGCCAAGACTTGCGACTTTCGGTGCGCCGCCGATAATAGCAAGTCCTTGCGTCAACAACTCTTTAATCACAAATTTTGTCGCAGGCAAGTCCATATCAAGAAGCGTGTCTCCGTCAATGGAGTTGAATGTTTTTCTGATGTCTAAATCATAAATGTCGTAGTCAGATATATGACTTCACCTCATTTTTATAAAGTTCAGAACGTTCTTACAATTTTTATTATAGCGAGTCTTGACAAAGTTTCAATAGTTTTATACAATATAAATTAGACTCAGTTAGATTGCCGATTTATTGCAAAATTTGGATTGTACAAAACGAGGTATCAAAATGGATTTAAAAAATTATCAGTTATCTGAATATGAAGAGTATTTACTGGAACGAACAGGAACAGAGAATGTTGCGTTTAATGATGGTATGGTTTATGTTACATACCATAGCGGCAACAACTCAACCGAGCTTATGAAATCTAATGACGATGAATTTGTCACGCTCTGCATAAATTCAAAAGATCGGGCACGTTCCATACAAGCTCACAGCGATGATGATAACTCGGAGTGGCTTGACAACATTCGGTTTCCGGTTGACTCAACCGAGATCGATGAATTTGAAAAAATGTTTTATGAGCACAACCCCGACATTGAACCTCAGCAAAAAAACAATCCTCTCAGCGGCTGCAAGGTTACTCTGCCGTTGGGTGAAGCATTGTTTGAATTTGTTTACGCAGATTTCGATTCGCTGTACAAGGAGGTCAAAGTAAGCCTTCGAATGTATGAAGATATTGATTTACCAAATGCTGACAATGAAATGCAGGATATGATTAATCGTTATCAAATCTACCGCAACTATAAATGGCTGATCAATCACTTGGCGTTTGGGTCGACCGCTTCCGCGTTGTTTCCGCCGGCTATTACGCAGGATGCGGATTTGGCGGCGGCTATGCTTGACTACTATAAATATCTGATAATGCTGCAAAAGGAATACCGGGATATTCTGGAGTTCTGTTTTGAATCGAAGTATTATTCTGAGGTGCTGGGCGATATGACGGCTTCCGCGCGGTATTATCTTTATCGGAAGATAAATAATATGCCGCCCTTCGTTGAATTCAACGAAGAACAGCGGTTGATAATGGGAGACAAAAAATCTCCGTTGAATTATGATTTTTCAGCATTTGCTGATTTTGCGCAGGAACACGACATAGACGTAGCCACACTAATATATTTTCATAACTATAATCACAATCCGGTTCTCCGTTATCGGTGCGAGAGCCTGCATGAATTCTTGGAGCTTGAGCTTTGCAAGCTGATCGAATACAAAGTCAATTTAAAGTGCTGCGAACGCTGCGGGCAGTGGTTTACATACAAAGGCAACTATGACGCGCGATACTGCAACCGGACCCATTTAGGCGAATTGCGTTCCTGCCGCGACCTCGCCGCCGAGGAAAACTATAAAATGAAAATGGCGGAGAACAAAGCGATTCCAATCTATCGAAAATATTATCGACGTTACTCCGCCCGTGTGAAAGTTAACCAGATCAAGAAAAACGATTTCAAAAAATGGAAGTACGAGGCTCTTGTCAAGCGTGATGAGTGCTCTGCCGGAAACATAACCCCCGAGGAGTACATCGACTGGCTCGAGGGCTGTTTTCCAAACAGAAAGAGGAAGGATAAATAAATTCCGTATTCTTTGATTACAGCGTCTCAGTTTTTGAACGTCAAAAAGGCACAAATTCAGAACCGGTTTGATTCTGAGCTTGTGCCTTTTTGCGCCCACACACCGCGACAAATCGGCTGTGTGGGTTTTGTTTGATTTTGTCGGGTACATTCCCCAACAGTTTATTTGCGCCACACGGGGCGAAACAGGGCGCGTCAGGTTTTCTCGCTGCTCATCGCTTCAACCATCAGTCTGACAGCCAAAGGGAACCCCCCGGCAAAACGTGTTGCCGAGATTCATAAGAGCATTATGGTTATCTTCGGTTATGAAGGATACACAATCTAATTATTCAGATTCTTTTGAGAAATTTAAGTATTTTAAATCTAATTTGCATAAAAATGAAATATTATTAATTGAGACTTGCAGAAACATATTGACAATATTGGGAAATAATGATAGAATACTCACATAAACAAAGGCGTTTTTCACGGAAGTGAAAGGCGCTTTTTCTATATATGGAGGAATGGCTATGAATGAACTCATCAAAAACGCGGAAACAATTAACCGTTTGCTTGCAAGGTACGGCGTAAAGTTCGGAATATATAAAAACGGAGAATTCAAGGAGCAGCTTTTTCCTTTTGACCCGATTCCGAGAATCATCAAAAACGGCGAATATAAATTTTTGGAAAAAGGCTTGAAGCAGCGTGTTAACGCGCTGAATTGCTTTTTGTCCGATATTTACGGAGAAAAACGGATTGTCAGGGACGGTGTTATTCCCGAGGAGTTTATTTACTCGGCAAAGGGCTTTTTGCCTCCCTGCGATGGCGTAACGACTCCGAAAAATATTTACAGCCATATTTCGGGTATCGATTTGGTTCAGTCAAAGGATAACAACTGGTATATTCTTGAGGACAATCTACGCGTGCCCTCGGGCGCGTCATACCCTATGATAGCGCGAGAACTGCAGCGAAGAAGTGCTCCGGACGCGTTCTCTGAGACAGGCGTAGTCGATAACCGCAACTATGCCGATATGCTCAAAGAGGTGATGGACTATGTAAACACGGGCGGAATCAACGTGATTCTGTCGCCCGGAAGATATAACGCGGCGTTTTTTGAGCATTCTTATCTCGCTGAAAAAACAGGCGCCGTTCTTACAACTGGCAAGGAGATTGTCTGTGAAAACGATAATCTTTACTACATTGATTATAACGAAAAAAAACAGAGAGTCGGTGCGGTTTACAGACGTATATCCGACGAATATCTTGACCCGATGACCTTCTATGAGGAAAGCGTTATCGGAATTCCTCATATTTTCGAAGCGTACAAAAAGGGCAACGTCGCCTTGCTCAACGCGCCAGGTAACGGCGTCGCGGATGACAAGGGCATCTATTACTTTGTACCGAAAATGATAAAGTACTATCTTGGAGAGGAAGCAGTATTGATGAACGCGCCGACGTACCTTCCGTATTACGATAACGATATGCGATATGTTCTTGACAATTTTGACAGCCTTGTTATTAAGGACGTAGCCGAGGCGGGAGGATACGGCGTTGTGTTCGGAAATTCATTGACAAAGGAAAAAAAGGCGGAGTTTATCTCATTGTTGAAAAGTGAACCGAGGCGCTTTATTGCTCAGGAGGTCATTGATTTTTATGACCTCGATATTTTGGATACCGATGGCAAGCGTGTTCCGAGAAAAGCGGATTTGCGCGCGTTTGTGCTTTCGGGAAGCGAAACAAAAGTTTGGGCAAGCGGTCTAACCCGCTTTTCAAGAAATCCCGATTCATTTATTGTAAATTCATCTCAGGGCGGAGGTTTTAAAGACACATGGGTATTATCACGGTAGACAAAACTGACCATCTGTTTTGGTTGGGCAGATACACGGAACGCGTATATACGACCTTACGGTATTTTTTTCAGAGTGCCGATCAAATGATTGACAGCAATCCCGGGCATTATGATGAATTCTGTCGGAAAATCGGCATTGAGAACGTGTATGAAACAAAGGAAAGCTTTCTGCTTCAATATCCCTTTGACGAAAACAATTCCGATTCCATTATCTCAAACCTGAACAGAGCGTATGATAACGCCATCGTTATGAGAGATTATATCGGAACCGAGACAATGGCGTATATCCAGCTCGCGATTGACGACATTCACAACGCAAACCGGAATATCACCACCATAGCGGATCTCGTTCTCGCAATTGACCATATTCTCGCGTTCTGGGGCTGCGTCAATGATATGATAGATAACGAACAAATACGGAATATTATCAAGCTCGGAAAGGGACTGGAGCGGTTGGACTTATACCTGAGTCTTGATTTGCCCGACAGTGATATTATCAGAGAATATCGCAGAATGAAGCAGTTTTTGGCGAAATCCAAGCTCAGATATGACGAAGGCGTTATCAATACAGCAGACAGTATGACTGTCGAGCCGCCGCTAAATCATAAAAATCTAAAAAATCTGCTGAGAAACCTCATTACCGAATGAAAAGGGTGGTATTATCAAACAGCTAACATTTACCTATCATCTGAGCTCCGCGTTCAGCGCGCCGGTTACGCACCACGCCTTTTCGGTAAAGTTTTTGCCCAAAGACACAAACAGACAGAAAATCAGCGGATTGGATATTTATGTTTCAAACGAAGTAAAATACAGCGTCGCTGAGGATAATTTCGGCAATAGAAAGCTTTACGGTCTGATTGAGGAAACACATGACAATTTTGAAGTAACGGTCAGCGGAACGGCGCAAACAGGGCTTGACATTTTTGAGGAATACTCCGCGTTTCCGGCGGCATATTCGCTGCTGAAGGTACATACATCGCTGACAGCTCCGGGCGAAAAAATCAGAGAGTATCACAAAAATCTTGAGCTTGAAACCTGTTCGGGCGATTATGAAAAGGCGCTGCGTATCATGCATACGCTCCATTACACCTTCATCTATGACGCCGGGGCGACCAAGGTACACGAAACCGCCGAAAACGCGCTTGCCCTCGGGCGCGGTGTTTGTCAGGATTACGCGCATATCATGCTCTCTCTGCTGAGAATGGAGGGGATTCCCGCGAGGTATGTCGTCGGAATGATGCAGGGAGAAGGCTCCTCACACGCATGGGCAGAAGCGCTTTGCAACGGATATTGGTACGGCTTTGACCCGACAAACCATAAGCTGGTAAACGATGACTATATCAGGGTTTCCTGCGGAAGAGATTCGGGAGATTGCTCTGTAATCCGGGGCAGCTTTTACGGCTGCGTTACACAGAAACAGACGGAAAACGTCATAGTAGAGGAAAGGAACTGAAATTATGATTGAAACAGTAGCGTCGGTCGGCTTGCCGATTGACGAAAAATTAATGGTACAAAAAAACCGCCTGATTCCCGAAAACGGTTTAAAAGGCGGAGAAAAGCGGATCAGCATTGTAACGGGAACGCACGGCGACGAGCTTGAGGGACAGTATGTATGCTATGAGCTTCAGAGAAGAATCAAGGAAAACATCGGTTGCCTTACGGGTATTGTGGACGTCTATCCCGCGATAAACCCATTGGGCATTGATTCCATCACAAGGGGTATTCCCGGCTTTGATTTGGATATGAACCGCATATTCCCCGGCTCGGAAAACGGCTCCATGCCGGAATACATCGCCTCAAATATCATAGATGATTTAAGCAAAAGCGCGGCGGTCATTGATATTCACGCCAGCAACATCTTTCTTGAGGAAATTCCTCAGGTCAGAATCAACGAGCTTTCGCGCGACACGCTTGTGCCGCTTGCGAAGCTTTTGAACACGGACTATATCTGGGTTCATTCGTCGGCAACCGTGCTTGAATCCACGCTTGCCTATTCACTGAACACTACCGGCACACCTACGCTTGTTGTGGAAATGGGCGTGGGTATGAGAATCACTAAGAAATTCGGCGACCAGCTGACTGACGGCATTTTCGCTCTTATGAAGGAGCTTGGCATTTGGAACGGAGAGGTAATTGACCCGAAGGAGCCGATTATTTCCGAGGACGGAGAGGTATCCTTTATCAACGCCGGAAAATCAGGCGTATTTGCCCCCTGCGTAGAGCACTGGAAAAATGTGAAGCAGGACGACCATATCGGCGATATTCTCAATCCGCTGACAGGAGAAATAAACGAACGCATTTCCGCCCCCACCGACGGAATCGTTTTTACACTGCGTGAATATCCGATTGTGTCCGAGGGCTCGCTGATTGCGAGAATTCTTGCGTGAGGTGCGTTATGAAGGAAAAGATTGTATTTGAATTGAATTCTGTTTACAGAGATAATATGAGAATAAAGGGATATTCCTTCGGCGAGGGAGAAAACTCCGCCTGCATTGTCGGCGCGACGCGCGGCAATGAGGTGCAGCAGTTGTATATCTGCTCGCGCCTGATTAATATTTTTAAACAGCTCGAGCATCAGGGAAAAATAAAATACGGCAAATCGGTAATGGTAATCCCTACTGTCAACAGCCACTCTATGAATATCGGCAAGCGTTTTTGGTCAACCGACAATACCGATATTAACCGGATGTTCCCCGGCTACAACCTCGGAGAAACGACGCAGAGAATCGCGGCGGGTGTATTTGAAAATATCAGCTCCTACCAATACGGAATTCAGTTTACCAGCTTCTATATGCAGGGAGATTATATTCCGCATGTCAGAGTAATGCAAACGGGCTTTGAGGATATAGAGCTCGCGAAGGATTTCGGTCTGCCGTATGTATTCAGGAGGAACGCGCGTCCTTATGACACAACCACATTGAATTACAATTGGCAGCTTTGGGGCGCCAAAGCGTTTTCCGTATATACAAGCGCGACGGACAGTATTGATATTATCAGCGCGAGAGAAGCAATCAACGCCGTCCTCAGCTTTCTGAATAAGCAGGGCATTATTCAATACAGATGCCACGAGGGCTATATTTCGCAGTTTATTGAGGGACATTCGCTCATAAGCGTAAAGTCTTCTACGGCGGGAATCTTTGTGCGCCGCGCAAATGTTAATTCCAGAGTAAAAAAAGGAGAAATCATCGCGGAGATTATGGATCCGTACACCGGAGAAATCGCGGACAGGATCATCGCGCCGCAAAACGGAATCGTATTTTTCCACGTTAACCAGCCGCTGATTTATTCGCAGACGCCGTTGTTCCGTATTATCCCCACGGATGATTTGGTATAAGGAAGGGTTATTATGAAGGATAGGCAACCGGTAATCGGCGTAGTACCGCTATGGGACGAGTACAGAAACAGTATATGGATGATACCGGGGTATATGGACGGAATTATCAAGGCAGGCGGCTTGCCCGTTATTCTTCCGTTTACCGATGACGAAAATGTTTTTAATCAGGCGGCCGCGCTTTGTGACGGATTTCTTTTGACAGGCGGACAGGACGTCGCTCCCGAACTTTACGGCGAAGCAAAAAGATATGACAACATCATTACCTGCAAAACGCGCGACAGATTTGAAACCTTGCTTTTGGACAGAGCGATCCGGCTTGATGTTCCCGTTCTAGGCATTTGCAGAGGGCTTCAGTTTATGAACGTCTCGCTTGGGGGAACGCTTTATCAGGATATACCCGCGGAAACCGATTCGACGCTTATGCATCGTCAAAATCCGCCTTATGAGAATCCCGTTCACGAGGTTATAATTGAACAGGACACCCCCTTAGCGTATCTGCTGAACAAGGAGCGTCTTGCGGTAAACAGCTGTCATCATCAGGGTATTAAGAATCTGTCTTCCGTGCTGAAATGTATGGCGAGGGCGACAGACGGACTAATAGAAGCGGTATATATGCCGAACAAAAAATTTATCTGGGCGGTTCAGTGGCATCCCGAGCTGTCCTATAAAACAGACGACAGCAGTTCAAAAATTTTTGATATTTTTGTTACCTACGCTAATTTGAGTAAATTAAATATTATATCAGGAGGTAAGGCATATGGCAGCGTTTGACAGAGTGCTCTCAGGAATACCGGAGATGGACAAAGCGCTCGATAACATCAGACTCGGAGATAATGTGGTCTGGAGAGTTTCGGATTTAAACGAATTCAGGCTTTTTATGGAACCGTATGTCAGACAGGCGGTAAAGGACAAGCGAAAAATAATCTATTTCCGCTTTGCGAGCCACGAACCGTTTATCACGGATGTGCCCGAGGTTGAAACGATAACTATTCCGCTTTCGCACCGTTTTGAAAATTTTACCGTCGAAATTCACAATGCGATTGAAAAGGCAGGCAGAGACGCTTTTTATGTTTTTGATTGCCTTTCCGAGCTTCAGACGGCGTGGGCCACGGATCTGATGATGGGTAATTTTTTCAGAGTTACCTGTCCGTTTCTGTTTATCCTCGACACGGTAGCTTTCTTTCCTTTGATTCGCGGAAAGCATTCGGTCCATTCCGTCAACAAAATCATTGACACTACCCAGCTTTTTCTTGATGTATATACGGGAGAAAAGGATATTTTCGTCCGCCCCGAAAAGGTCTGGAACCGCAGTTCCGATACGATGTTTCTTCCTCATACATATGAGCCTTCAACGGGCAGATTCCGTCCCGTGACCGACGGCGTAAAATCGAGCAGGTTCTATCATACGCTCGGCAAGCTAAGACGCGGAACGGATGAAAGATACATAGATTCGTGGGACAGATTTTTTAACACCGCGAAAATTAAGCTTGAAAACGGAAGCGATTTATCCGAAGATTGTGAGATTATGCGCGCAATTATGATGACGCGTGACAGAAAAATGCGCCAAATGGTAAAAAAACATTTTACGCCCGAGGATTATTTTGAGGTTCGCGACCATATGATAGGCACGGGAATGATAGGCGGAAAAGCCTGCGGTATGCTTCTTTCCAGAGCGATTATCCGAAACGAAGAGCCTGATATTGACGAAACTCTTGAGCCGCACGATTCGTTCTATATCGGCTCTGATGTTTATTACACATATATCGTAGATAACGGTTTTTGGGATATGAGAATACGCCAGAGAACCGACGACGGCTATTTTAAGCTTGCGGATGAATTCAGAAAGTTGCTGCTAAACGGAAGCTTTTCCGACGATATGCGCGAGCAGTTCGGTAATATTATCGAATACTACGGACAGGATCCGTACATTGTCCGTTCCAGCAGTATTCTTGAGGACGGCTTCGGCAACGCCTTCGCGGGAAAATACGAGTCCGTATTCTGCGCGAACCGCGGAAGCTTTGAGGACAGATTAAAGGAGTTTGAAAACGCTATCAAAATAGTCTACGCCAGCACAATGGGACTTTCCGCTCTTGATTACAGAAAGCGCCGCGGTCTTGATAAACGCGACGAGCAAATGGCGCTTTTGGTTCAAAGAGTGTCGGGCTCGTACTACGGCTCGTACTATATGCCCTGCGCGGCGGGTGTAGGATATTCATACAGCCCGTACAGATTTTTACAGACCGCCGATCCGAAGGCGGGGATGCTGAGACTGGTTATGGGACTCGGCACCTCGGCGGTTGACCGAACAGAAGGCTCCTATCCGAGACTTGTCAGCCTTGATATGCCCGAAAGAAGCGTTTATTCAAGCGCCGCCGACAGACACAAGTTTTCACAGCGGAACGCCGAAGTGATAAATTCATCTGAACAAAAGCTTGAAACCGTGAGTCTTGACGCCTTAGAGCCTGTGCTTTCGCGCTACATGGGTAATGTTCTTTTGGAACATGATTTTGAAGCTGAGCAAAGGTTGAGCGAAATGGGAAGATACAGAGCCGTTCGGTTTATATCCTGCCAAGGTCTTGTAAAAAACAAAAAGCTGATGGACAGCATGCGCCGAATGCTTGCGCGCATTCAGTCCGAATATGATTATCCAGTTGATACGGAGTTTACAATTAACTTCTCGGATGACGGCGAGTATACAATCGATCTTCTCCAATGCAGACCGCTTCAGGTAGTTAAAGGAAAAAACTCGGTAGATATTCCCGCTGACGTTACGGAAGAGCATATTTTGCTGAGCAGCCGCGGCGCGTCTATGGGATTGTCAAGAGAGGAACAGCTTGATTGTATTGTATATGTAGACCCGATAGGTTACTACAATATGCCGTATAAGGACAAAATTACGGTTGCGCAAATGATAGGCAGAATAAATTGGCATTTCCGTAATGCCGGTAAACATATGATGCTTATGGTTCCTGGCAGAATAGGAACCTCGTCTCAGGAGCTTGGAGTCCCGACAATGTTTTCGGATATCAGCGGATTTGACGTAATCTGCGAAATGGAAGAAAGCAAAGCAGGCTATAACCCGGAGCTGTCATACGGAAGTCATATTTTTCAGGATTTGGTTGAGGCTGAAATACTTTATACCGCCGTGTTTAATAACAGTAAAACACTCGGCTTTTATCCCGAAAAGCTAAACCGTTTTGAAAATGTCGCGGCTGAATTTGATGATAGCGGAGCGCTTTCGGAGATTGTTAAAATATTTAAGGTCGAAAATTGTACGCTCTATCATGACATAAATAAAGAACAGTTACTGGTAACTCTGTAACGGATTTAGGTTTAAAAGGAAGTTCATTTGATGAATTACGGAATGTTCAGAGTCGCGGCGGCGTCATTGAAACTCAAGGTTGCAAATCCCGAATACAATAAAGAAGAAATAATTTACGCAATTGACACGGCTTTAAAAGAAGATATACGACTTCTTGTGACGCCTGAGTTATCAATAACAGGATATACCTGCGCGGACTTGTTTTTTTCAAAATCCCTGCAAAACGCCGCGGAAAATGCGCTTGGCGCAATTGTTTCTCATACAAAAGGAAAAAATATCTGCGTTATAGTCGGTATGCCCATTGAACATTTGAATAAATTGTATAACTGTGCCGTAGTAATTCAAAATGGTAAAATAATAAATATTACCGCAAAAACACACTTGGCAAATTATAACGAGTTTTATGAAAAGCGATGGTTTGACAGCGGAGAAAACCTGAATTCAGGGTATTGCGAAAAGTATAATTGTGAAATCGGAACGCAGAATATTATTCATCTTTATGATGATGTTTTTCTGGGCGTTGAGCTTTGTGAGGATTTGTGGGTTCCTTTATCTCCGTCAGTTAATATGTCGCTGAGCGGAGCGAACATTATAGTAAATTTATCAGCCAGCGATGAGTATGTCGCTAAGGCAGAATACCGCAGAAGCTTAATAAAAAACCAATCGGCAAAATGCATATGCGCTTATGTGTACGCAGGCGCTTCCGTATTTGAAAGCACCACGGATTTGGTTTTCAGCGGCGCTACCGCAATCGCCGAGAACGGAAGTATTCTCGCCGAAGGCAAACGGTTCAGCAGAGAAAACGTTATAACCATAGCGGATATTGATGTGGAAAAAATAAACACTCTCCGAAAAAAGAATATGAGCTTTATAAATAAATCGGATTGTCAAATTCTTTATAAAGATAAACTGGAAAATGAAGATAACGATTTGAAATACCGATCTGTTAATCCGCATCCGTTTATTCCTGTTGATAGCAAAAACAGAAAAGCAACCTGCAAGGAAATTATCTCCATTCAGGCAGCGGGACTTGTAAAAAGATTAGAGCATATTGGTTCTGAAGGCTTTATAGTCGGAGTCAGCGGCGGCTTGGATTCAACGCTCGCGCTGTTGGTAACAACAAGGGCAATGAAGCTTATAGGAAAGCCTGCGGGAAATATTATCGGCGTGACAATGCCCGGGTTCGGAACAACCGGCAAGACATACAGAAACGCGCTGCGGTTAATGAATGAACTCGGCGTTACCGTAAAAGAAATCAATATTCGGAATGCGTGTTTGCAGCATATGAATGATATCGGCCACAATCCTAATCTTAAAGATATTACTTATGAAAACACACAGGCAAGAGAACGGACGCAGATTCTGTTTGATTTGGCAAATAAACACAATTGTCTGCTCGTCGGAACAGGTGATTTAAGCGAATTAGCATTAGGCTGGTGTACATATAACGGAGACCACATGAGCACGTACGGCGTAAACGCATCAATTCCTAAAACACTTGTTTCGTATCTTGTCAGCTATTTTGCCGAGACAGGAGAACATAAGATAAAATCAATCTTAACGGACATCTTAAATACTCCCATATCACCCGAGCTTATGCCTCCGGATAAAAAAGGAAATATTTCACAAAAAACAGAAGATAGTATAGGACCATACGAATTACATGATTTCTTTTTATATCATTTTATGCGTTTCGGGTTTACCAAAGAAAAGCTGAAAAAGCTTGCGGAGAAAGCTTTTAATGGGATTTATGACGAAAACACTATAGAAAAATGGCTGAGCGTTTTTCTTAAAAGATTTTTTATCAGCCAGTTTAAGCGCTCTTGTGTTCCCGATTCGCCTAAGGTCGGCTCGGTATCGTTAAGTCCGCGCGGAGATTGGAGAATGCCCAGCGACGCTGCCTTTGAAGGCTTTATGCAATAGTCTTGATATAAACACAACATTAGCTTTGTGATGATTTTGCCGAAATTGGTACGTGATTTTTTTACAGGTTCAATTCGGGCATAAATAAATTGTGCTTCAGCACAAAAAATATTGGGCTATAAATTATTGAATTTAATTTTATCTATGGTATAATGTGCTCATAAACAAATCCAAAGCAACGGGGCTTCATCAATGTGTGAAGTCCCGTTTTTGTTTTATTATATTTGGAAAGAAGAGATTTGCATGACACCCGAAAAAATTGTTGAAAATCATAAAAAATATATCTTACAGTCATGGAGCAAGCAGGCGAGTATTAATCCGATTGCGGTAGCAAGGGCTGAAGGAATTTATTTTTACGATTACGATGGCAACCGTTACAGCGACATGTCTTCACAGCTTGTGAACCTTAATCTTGGCTATGGAAACAAGGCAATCGGCGACGCGATAAAAGAACAGGTTGACAGGTTTTGCTATATCGGTCCGTCCTTTGCGGCAGAGTCGCGATCAACGCTTGCGGAAATGGTTATTAAACTGTTGCCCGATTTGTTTGGCAAGGTTTTCTTTACCAACGCGGGTGCAGACGCAAATGAAAACGCGGTAAAAATTGCGAGAATGTACACGGGCAAAAATAAAATTTTCAGCCGCTACAGGAGTTATTGTGTTCTTCCCGCAGGATACGGAAAAATACCTGCCGGTTCTGAAATCGAACGACTTTGATATCAACGCGAATTATTGCGTCATCGCCGTTATGGTCGAAACAAACAACGGCGATTTGTCTTATAGGGCAGAGGACGCCATTGAACGCCTGCTTTATTCCGTTTGTAAGCATTTGGGATTTTTCAGGGTTGATAAGGTGAACTGCTACGTGTTGAATGATTTTACCGAAGCGGAAACGGAGCAATTCGTCAACGGCGTTCAGAATCTGCAGAACAGCGACCGCACGCTTGAGATGATTTGCTTGTACTTGGGTGATTCATAATTACTTGTGATGATTGTGGCAACGAGAAAGGTTTTGTGAACATCGACGCCACAACAGATTGGATATGTGAGTTTCATTAAGCGCACTCCTTCCTGTAATAGAGAGAAAGGCAGTGACTGAGCCACCACACATTAAATTCCAAGAACTTAAACAATTCTTAGTGTGCGGACTCGATGGACTTACTTATCTGTGCTTGAAAGGTGACTCTTACACTGATTAAAATGCTGTCTTGCAGACGAAGAGCTGAGAACAACTCCTCCTACCGTGCTTTGTAGTGTGCCTTCCTTCAAGTACATTATATCAGAAAACGGAAAATTTTGCGGCTTCCGTTTTCATCTCTATTTGTGCCGGTGCCGCACCGGCATGTGGATTAATATGATTTTAAATTTGGCAATAAGGTAACTTTCTTTTACGAGTGCTCCTTTTAACAACATCCCTTGAATGGAATATTTTCAACTAAATTATATTAAATAAAAAACAGTATGTCTATTTTACATTTCCAAGATAAGCAAAAAACAGTGATAATGTTTCTCCATGAAAAGTTAAAAACGCAGATTTACTTATTATTGTTTTCTTACAAAAAAAACAGTGAACAGTTATCTTTGTTAAAACTGTTCGCTGTTTCGCTTTAGGCTCCCAATCGGCTGTTTCTGTTGTGATTTCAAATCATCCTTATGAGATGTAGCCTTAATCTCTTCTTTTTATTAAAAACACATTTCGAGCTTCTTTAAGCGTATGAGCTATACCTAATTCGTAATAAACGTTTGGATTGCTCTCTGTAATATCGACAATTATATATTGAGATTTAATTATTTCTGTAAGAATTTTTGAAATAATGGGAGTTGAACCGGATATTTCATCTGCTCGATTGCAAAGAATATCTTTCTCTGATAGATATTGCTTTATTGTTCCATATACAATATCAAAGTCTCGATTAAACGGCATTAAACAAAAACATCTATTGCTTTCAACTGGAATACTTTCTCTTTTTAGTTGTTTGGGATAAATAATATAGTTTTCCATTATATATACCTTTGTATTGCAGATAATTCCAAGTTATCCTTTATTAGACATTCAAACGATAAAATATGGAGCAAAACAGTATGGATTTTTTTAAGAAAATTGAATTTGAAATTGATAATATAAAAGATTTATGCGAATCATTGAATATTGATAAATATACATATTCCTACGTGGAAAAAATACAACAAGAAATAAGCTTTAAACACAGTGATACTGAAAGTTATGTGTATTGCTTAAAGAAAATTGATTCTTGGATTGAAGAAAACAAATATAGTATTTCAAGCACAAGCTTTGAGTACACAAAACTCAAAGAAATAATCGAATCATTGATAATGGCTTCAAGTGGAACTAAAATAATAGAAGCACCTTTTGATATGGATAATCTTGAAAACCAGATTAGCAATTATTCAACTGTTGATATACCAAAACCTATAACTAAAAACATACTCTTTTTAAGCCATAGCTCAACAGATAAACAGTACGCCGATGCAATAAGAGATTTTTTGTCTGGAATAGGTGTTAAAGATGACTGTTTGATTTATACCTCCCATCCTAACCACAAAATTCCTTTAGATAAGAGTATTTTTAATTATTTACGGAAGTTTATAAACCAGAATGTATATATGATTATCTTGTGGTCAGATTCTTATCTTGACAGTCCTGCCTGCATGAATGAATTAGGAGCTTTATGGGTAGTTGGTGGAAACTACACAAATGTGTTTGTTCCGGGATTTGATTTTAATAACCCAAAATTCAAGCAATGCGCGATAGATACTAATAAAATGGGGATCTATTTAAAGAAAGATTCAGTTTGTAAAACAAGATTAATTGAATTAAAGAACAATGTTTCAAAATTATTTAATCTTAGAGTTAGCGAAGAAAAGACAACGTTTTTAATTGACGAATTTATGAAAAAAATATAAGGATAGAGGACTATGTGCGATTGGATAAAATGCAACTTTCCCGTATTGCGAAAATGCTTTTTTGCATATTGTAGCGCTATTTTTGCTTTGCTGGAAATAGTAAATATCTTTTTCTCGCTTGAGGAATGTGGTATTGACACAAAAACAAAAAAACTTTTATTGTTTTTCATATGCATAATAATAGCCTTGTTGATTTCTTTAGCTCATGTATTTTTTAGAAGGAAAAAACAAGTTTTTGGTGATATTAATAGAGGTTTAACTCTAATTTATGGCGATTTAATTAAACTTGGTTTTCCCCAAAAAGCTAAAAACGGAAGAATAATAGTAATTCCGGTAAATAGGTGTTTTGATATAAGCTGCGAAGACAATTTGATTAACCCAAAGTCAATTCACGGGCAATGGATAAATGCTTATATACATAGCGAAGATGAAGAAAATGCGTTAAAAAATGAAATAGAGAATGCACTAAAAGATAAAGAATTTGACATTATACAAAACAAAAAACTTGGGAATAAGAAAAGGTACTCTAACGGTACAATTGTAGAGTTACAAGGTAAAAACAATATAACCTTTTATTTGCTTGCTTTTTCATATTTGGATAATGACCTAAAGGCACATTGCTCTGAAATTGAGTTTTACAATACTCTTTCTGATTTGATTGATTATTATAATACTCATGATTACAGCAAAGAATTGTTTTGTCCTATTATGGGTGATCATATTGTCTATCCGCATCGCGTTACGGATACTTGTTTTGATTTTATGATATCAGTTTTTAAATTCAAAAAGAGTAATATTAGAGGAAAGATTAACATTGTTGTATATAATAAGTTGAAATCCAAGATTTCAATCTTAAATAAATGAAGAGATAAAGGAGAAAAACTAAAATGGCATATCGAACTAAAACATACATTGCTGCGGATTTCGATAGCGCGGATGATGTATCAGCGATAGAACAACTTAGAAAATGGAATAATAATAGTTATTGGAGTTTATCATTTACAGATGCACACGATTTGCAGACTTCAAGAGATTCTAGTCTATATTGTTCAATTAAATCATCTCTAAAAGAACGAATGAATCACTCAAAACGTTTTGTATTAATTGTAGGGGATAATACTGATAGTATAACTAAAGGCGGATGTCAGTATTGTCCAAGTTATAATAGTTATCTTAAATACTGTGCGAAAGGGCATTCGGTTGATTACAGAAGTTACATAAAATATGAATGTGAAATCGCTTTGGACGCAGCTATAGACGCAGGTATTGATATTATTGTCCTTTATAATGATACACTCGTAGACAAATCCAAATGTCCTTCTGTATTAAGAGATGTTGGGACACATAGAGCAATGGTATATTATAAAGAAGGAAAATACTATTGGGATTACCAAACAGTAAAAAGCGCTTTCTAACCGACATTTATTGTACGTTGACGAAAACTAATCATTCGTTATAATAGAATCATTAAATAAATCGATTATTTGCTGAGTATGCGACAGGCAATTCTTCCACCGAGGTGACGTTACCATTAGGTTCTAGTCCGCGAGGGTGCAGGTTCAAGTCCTGTCAGGCGCACCATAGAATAGAGGGAGGTCATTTTGACCTCCCCCTATTCTATTTATACAAGCAAGCGGCTGACAGGACTTGAAGGCGAGTGCGAGCC
>OCTW011600595.1_pt1 | contig 35290 bp, 22 predicted proteins | sample 1539671 | NCBI WGS metagenome assembly OCTW01 (sample SAMN02144230, study PRJEB22623) | gut metagenome | biome: sheep rumen | host: Ovis aries | place: New Zealand
AAAACTTTTTTCAAGGGGATTAGATTAAACTTAGGCAATGATCACGCGAAAGACTCGGAATAAAAGTCTTATGTCTATTCTAATCAACGCAGTTATACAATAAACATACAACTAACGCAGTCAGAATTGGCTACATTGAGTAATCTGTGCCAACATCTATATCATTACCAAAAATATTGTCTTTTTTAGTGACAGCTTTTTCCTCATCCCGTCACACTCCCCTTTAGGGGGCTTGGGGGCTTCCCCTCCCCTCCTTTTGGGAGGGGTCAGGGGTGGGCTTCCTCTTGTATCTACAGCGTTCCCTCGAGTAGGTCGTAGAAGCGTTCGGGGTGCTTCGGGTCAATCAGCCAGTTCAGTTGTGCGGGGCGTGCATAGCCTTTGCGCCGTCCGTTGCAGAAGGGGTTGCTCATCATCCGCCAGATGCCCTCGCGGATAACGTTGTCGGGATAGTGTTTCATCAGGTAGCGGAAGCCCTTCACCTTGCGGCTGTCCACCACGTCGGTACGCGCTTTGGCCATCATGCTGCGGATGCCCAGATAGCTCTCGCTGATGTCAATGGCCCTGTTGTAGAGATTCAGATAGGTGAGCGTTTGCTCGTCATACTTCAATTGTTTCTTCATTTTCGGAAAAATTCTATTATTTTATTATTATTATTTCTTACTATTTTCTTTTGGTTACTTTTCTTTTTCTTTCTTTGTACCGTTTTATTTCGGGTGTCCGTGCCTTCGATGTCCTCGTAGAATATCACCACGTTACGGCAGATCTCGTCGTATGTATCGCACATCACCGACTGGCGGTACACTTTCATCATGGCGTTGATAGCCTGCGGCAGCACCTCTTCAAATACCCAGTCCTGAAACTTCTCCGCCTCAGCCTTTCGACTCTGGAAGATGCAGCGGTAGAGGTTAGGCTCGTCGATGTACGTCATGGGCTGAACTGCCGTTGCCCCGTGCTGGTTTTTGGTAGGGGTATTCACAGTAGTTACACTCCTCGGCTTCAATCTCTTCTTGGTGCGGGCAACATTGGCTAATGTCAGCGCACGACACACGTCTGTGAGATTAAACAATGTCTTTTGGTCATCAGTCGTGACCACTCTCAGTGCTCCGAACATCTCGTGTTGAAAACTTTGATTTTTTTTCATAATAAAAAGTCTTAATGTTCTTACCTCGCAGGGAGGGACGTCCTTTCTCCCCTTGAGGTTTCTGATGGCAAAATAGCGCAGCGATTATGCGACTGAAAAGAAAAAATTCAATCGCATCTTCAATCGCAGGCAAAACCGTCCGCAAATCCTTTGTCAGCCGGGCGAAAAATTTTTTTCAAAAAAAATATGCGATTGAACGCCAAAGCACTCAATCGCATTTTCAATCGCAAAACGACTATGTTTTACTCTTCTTTTTCGCCTGTCACATATTCTTCTACCCAACCCGAAAAGGGTTGTTTCTTCCCTTCGCCCATGTATCTTGCAAAGGTCCGGTCGTTATCTGTGACACCGGCTTGGGCTGCTACGCTTTGGTAACTGCCTTTTATCACTCCGGCATCCACCAGCAACCCTATAACATGACCCTTTATCTGAGTCTTCTTTTCCCGTTTACCCTTTATCGCCCAGTCCCGCGCGATGTTATCCTTCCATTCAGAGCCCATCAACCCAGCAATGAAATTGTCAGTCCACTGCTCATCATACTCCTCTTTTGCCCTCAGCTCCTTAAACCAACCCATCTTCAGCAACTCTTGCAGGTTTTTGGTAGGGGCAAAGTAATTTAATTTTTCCTCCTCCTTCGCCGACGGTTCTCCAAGGATGCCTATCTCCTCGTTAGTGTTTCCGTGATTAGTGTAATCCTCTTTCTGCTCGTATCGGGAGCCTTGCCCGTTCAAGATGTCAGTAATGATGCTTATCTCGTCGAGCAGCCCGAAAAATCTTTGAGTATCTTCACCCTTTATCCTGCGCGCAAACCTTCGCCAATTGTCATTATCCTCCTTTATTCCCTCAAAGCCGTTTATTATTCCCAAGGAAGCAAATTTTTCAATAAGGTCATTGCGCTTTTCCTTCAACTCATCCTCCGGATTGCGGCCAATGGGATTTTTCCAAATCTTCTTGATTGCTTCAAGCGAAGAGCGGAAAGACAAGATATATTGCAATGCAAAGTCAGCCTCAGGCGAGTCCTGCACAGCACTGCTGAATTCCCCCTCGTCAGCGGCCATGGCCTTGTCTGCCAGAGCCTGCAGTTCCTTCCACGCCTGCCTGCGCAGCCAGCCGAGGGAAAACAGGCGGTCAGCATCGCGCTGCATCATCCGTTGGCGGCGCTGCACCGGTTGAGACATGGGGTTGGTGTCACTCATAGCCATCATTTCTTCTTCAAATCAAAGAAATCCCTCAGCCACACCTCCAGATAACCAAGGCTAAGGCTATACCCGTCGGTGCTGATATAGACATCATGCTTCTTGGCCAGACTCAAAGTCTCAGCCCTCACACTCTTGAAAAACTTTATGAAAGCCTCCCTGTCCCTGGAGCCCGGGGGCGGAAGCGTCTTCGTGATAAACGCGCTCAGCTCTCGTGCGCAAGCCACGTAATTATCCAAATAGCCGTGCGGCACGCCGCCGAAAAGAGAATCAATGACCGTCTGCTCCTGCTCAGAGAGCCCCAGCTCCTTGCCGCGGCGCAGATGCCCGTCCACCGCGCGCAGCGACTCCAGCAGCTTGGCTACATACGAAGCCTCCTCAATCTCACCGTCCTCCGTGTGTTTTATGTCGTAGAAGCAGTTTTCGGCAATAAAATCCTGCACGGGCAAGTCATGGCTGCTGCCCCACCCAATAGCCTGGTCATGCGCCAGCTTGGCCTCCTCGTAGGTCATCCTCGTCTCAGCCTCCTTGCCATATTTGGCCTCAATCTCCTGCAGCAGCTCCGCCGCACTCTTAGGTTCGCTCATATCACTCGATTTAATTTTGTTTGTTTTCCGCCTACAAAGTTACGAAAAAAAAGAAAAATCCCCCCGCCAAGGCGAGAGAAGAAGCGTTATGACGTTATTCGTTATATCGTCATTCCGTCATCCCGTCATTCCGTCATCCCGTCATGCGGGCCTTGTCCCGTTACACCTGGGATAATCGCTGCAGCTCCAGAACTCCTTGCCTGAATTGACACCTTTCTTCGCCACGCGCTTAATCATCGGCTTACCGCAGACAGGACAGAGGGGCGCATCGGTCTGCACGCTTTGCTGCTTACGGTAGGAAAGGCGTTCTGCCGTCAAACCCTCCGTGAAGCCTCCTTCAACCTTGAACACCTCCAGTTGGCGTTCAATCTGGCGACCAATCATCATGGTAAGTCGGTTGCAAAGCACCAACAGGCAGTTAGCCACGACAAGCGAATCTTCGCTCTTGAGCCAGTGGTCAAATTTATGCTTTTGGGCAAGGATGTGAATACTGCTTTTATGTTGCACATCATCACTATAGTCAGGTCTGTCCAGGCGTATGTCACTGACGGCCTTATACTCCGGGGAATTGATTGACCATGGTATGCTCTCCTGACGCAACAGCCAGTTTAGGTAGTCGTTGGCCAGTTCCGAAAGCGTTGCACGGGCCACGTCCGTCAGTTTCATCTCCGTTTCCTTTGAGGTGGAGTGGCGTGAGTTGCCCTCAGCTATATTCGCAGGTGCCGAGCGAGCCGCTTGCGTCATCTGGTCGTACTGCCGTCCGCACGGATCGTTAGTATGATTCAGGAAACGCCCACAGAAATCCTGCGTCGCCAGCTGTATAACATTGGCAAGAACCCACGTGTCCAGCCAGTAATATCCAAAGCGATTGATTTCCATTGTTTCTTTATTATTTCATTATGGCGCTATATCGTTATGACATTATTTCGTTATGGCGTCATTTCAGTCTGCGAAGTTACGAAAAACCGCGCACTTTTTCTCCTCTGTCCGCGCATTTTTTCTAAGCATTCCACCCTCAGCCTCTCCCATGACTCTCGACTCATGACCCATGACTCTCGATCAGCGACAGTTTTCTCCCCATCTCGCCCCCATCTCCAGGCTCTTAGATTTCACGCGCAGGCTCTTAGATTTTCTGCGCAGATTCTTAGATATCCTTTACGCATGCAAAACGAAGGAAAGACGTATAACGGTTTTTCTCAATTAAGGGTTGTGTCGTACTTTTGCACAAAAATCGTGCAAAAATTATGCCGTTTTTCTTTTTTTAACTCCGTAATACTCGTCATTTCTATATAAAAAGGTATATTTGTAAACTGAAAACACACACTATGGACACAGGCAAAAACATTTATTTCAAAGGTGGCCAGTACTACTTTGGCTACGACAAAGATCGCAAGGAACCCATTACAGAGGAAAACCTCATTCCCATCGACAGGTATGCGTACCAATCGCTGAGTGACGCTGCGGAGGCAGGGCTCGTATTTGTGGAGCGTGACGGCAAGCAAGGCGTGATGACCATGTACCAATGTAATCCGGGAGGATACGGAAAGCTGCTGCATACGTCTAACATATTCCCGTTCATCTATGACGAGATGTGGCTCAACGGCAGCATTGCCGGTGACGGCATCGGCTTTGTCGCTGTACGCATCAACCATTGTTGGGGCGTCCTCCGCCTTGAGGATCAAAGTATAGAGCTGGGCAAACGCGCCTCAAGGAAGTGCATCCTCATCATCCCCTGCGTCTATTTCACTAAGGAAGAGGCCATCGCCCGCATCGAAGGCTCCGACTTCCACCCCGAATTCGGCTGGCGCGATCCCTTCGCGGAAGAAGAGTTCAGCGAAGAGACGAAGAAGGACTGACCTCTTGGCGACCAGATTTTGGTTTTATCTTACAAAGCTATTTCTTAGCACCCGAATCCTTGCCATTTCAAGAGAAAGAAGTATATTTGCAAAGGCTTAATAAATAAAATAATATGGCATTTAAATCTGATGTGGATGCAAAACAAACGTTTTGTAAAGAACTAGTTGAAAAGAGAGGATTTCAATCGGCAGCACCGAAAGGCCAGCCTGCTGATATTGTGGCAGTAAAGAATGGTGAGACATGGTATTATGAAATCAAGCTGACCGACCATGCAGACAAGTGCTTTGGTGCCGCCACGTTGACAGAGTGGGAGCAGGCTTTTAAAACCCCTGAACGTTTCCGCTTTGTTATTGCTATACGCCAAGATGGAGAATATGAGTTCCGTGAATATACGCCAGAAGAGTTTCTGGAGTTCTCGTCCATCCCTCCTTTCAAAATTTATTTTAATATCTATCTGGACGGTAAACCGCGACGAAAATCAAATACAAAACGTTCTGCAATAAAGTTTTCCAAGGCAAACTTTAAGGACATGATCTCGTTGTTTAGTAAACTAAAGGAAGGGAAATAAGAGTGTCTCTAGTCAAGGAAAAAAGTTATTAAATTTGTTTGGAAAAATATCATGCCATTTACCCCCGATATAAGTGAAAACGAAATACTCCAACGGCATCCTGAAACGCTGAACAAGTTGCTCATTGACCACACCACCCATAAGAATATCTTTTGGGCGACAGATGACTATGCGTATAAGGGCGAGGGTTATCAGTTTAACGACCCTATCACTGTCGATTTGATTACAGGCGACAATGGCAAGTTAATACAGCCACGTTCCATAAAGTCTAAAGAGATACAGATCGGGCGCACTAAGGATATGGCAGAGGTATTCACTCCGTCATGGGTGTGCAATGTCCAGAACAATCTTGTGGACGAAGAGTGGTTTGGGCGCAAAGACATGTTCAATACCACCAGTGACGATGGCAGGAGCTGGCAGGCTAATCCCGAGAAGATAACATTTCCAGAGGGCAAGACGTGGAAAGACTATGTCCGTGCCACACGACTGGAGATTACTTGTGGTGAGGCTCCCTATTTGGTGAGTCGTTACGATACTACCACGGGCAATGCCATTCCTCTCATGGAGCGCATCGGCTTGCTTGACCGCAAGTTGCGAGTGGTGAGTGAGAATACCGAGACCAGCGGTGAGTGGCTGAGGTGGGCGCGGGTGGCTTATCAGAACACCTATGGCTACGAGTGGCAAGGTGACAACCTGCTGCTGGCTCGCGAGAATCTGCTCGTTACGTTCATAGAGTACTACCGCGCCAAGTTTGGCAAAGACCCTTTGGAGAAATCTTTGGACTTTATCGCCTACATCGTGAGCTGGAATCTCTGGCAGATGGATGGCTTGAAGATGGTGGTGCCAAATTCCTGTGACAACGTACATGAAACAAATATATTTGGTGAAAGAACCAAGCGTACATGTCCAGCATGTGAGAAAGGTGAGTTTCATGGACACATAGGCATCCCCTGTATGATCAGAAACTGGAGAAAGCCAAAAGAGCAGCAGAAAATACAATTTTCATCGTTAATAACTAACATTTAAAATATAAGACTATGGGTATTTACGAACCTTATGTAAAAACGGACGGTGCCAAGAAAAAAGGCAATTTTACTCCACGTCCTGAACAGAGTGATGCCATAGATCGTGCATTCAAGTATTTTAAGAAGAATGATGGCAAAAAAAGGAGTGATGGCAAAGGGCCTGAGTTTCTTTGGAATGCCAAGATGCGTTTCGGTAAGACCGTATGCGCTCTTTGGCTCATTGAAAAACTCAACAAGGATCTTGGTAAAAAGAAAGTTCTGATTGTTACTCACCGCCCTGTTGTCAATGCAAGTTGGTATGGCGACTTTATGCATCTGTTCAAGGATTCACTGAACGACTATAGCTATGGCACGGCCAAGGAAACTGATGACGAATCGAGCATGAAGGATTTCTATGACATTTCTCGTGATGCGAAATCTGGTAAATGCGTGTTGTTTTTTGCTTCTATGCAGTACTTGCGCTTAAGCAAGTTGGTTGGAGGTAAGCAAGACGATTCTAAGTTGAAAGAAGATATTCTGAATTATGACTGGGATTTGGTCATTATCGACGAAGCTCACGAAGGAACGCAGACAGAACTGGGCGAAGGTGTCATCAATTATCTTCACAAGGATAAAACCTTCATGCTACACCTTTCTGGTACCCCTTTCAACCTTTTAGATAAGTTTAAGTCTGAACAGATTTACAACTGGGACTATATCAAGGAGCAGGAATATAAACGTCAGTGGAATGTTGAATATGACAATTACAAAAATACAAAAAAGAAATCATCTTTTTTACGTCTCTTTGATGATGAAGATTTAGAGAAAGGAGTTAATCCATACCGCGAACTCCCCCAGATGGAAATCCTAACTTTCCGGTTAGGCGACATGATAGACGAACAGTCTATCCAAGATGCCGCAACTGGAAAATTCTCTTTCACTGAGTTTTTCCGCGTCAAAAAAGGACATGATGTTCCAAAAGAAGAGCGTGGTAAATTCTTACACGAAGAGCAGGTTCTAGCTTTTATTAAGAAACTCTGTGAGAAAAGTGATGTATCTCATTATCCATTCTCTAACGATGAATATCGGAATTGTTTCCGTCATACGCTGTGGGTCGTTCCTGGTGTGCCAGAAGCACAAGCATTGAAAAGATTATTAGAAAGCACCCCACTATGCAAAAACCCCAAATTTGGATTTAAGGTCATCAACGTTGCAGGTAATAGTGATGATGATGAGCAACGTAGCAATGCGCTTGACAAGGTGCTGAATGCCATCGGTATCGATGAGAAGAACGATATAGACAATTCTGGCCAAACTCGTACAATCACACTCTCTTGTGGCCGCTTGACGACAGGAGTCACTGTGCGCCCTTGGACTGCGGTCCTCTACCTGAAGGGTTCTGATACGACATCCGCAAGTACCTATATGCAAACTATCTTCCGCGTACAGTCTCCCCACACTCTGAACGGCATGATGAAGAGTAAATGTTATGTCTTTGATTTTGCTCCAGAACGTGCATTGACCATGATGGCAGAAACGGCCAAATATTCTCGTGAATTCATACGCAAGGAGGAGAAGAAAGGGGTAAAGAAGCAAAAGTCCGTTATTGATGCAGAAGACAAGGAGCAGATGAGCAAACTTATTGATGTTTGCCCTATCATCGAAACAACAAATGGATGTCCTGTTATCATTCATGGCAAAATGCAGTCTATTGATTGCAATCGCTTGTTTAGCCAGCTCACCAGCGTATATGTTGACAAAGTAGTTCGCAATGGCTTTGATCACCCAAGTCTATACAACTACAATGAGTTCTTGAAATTGGATTTAGAGGATGAGTTCAATTTGAACTACATTGACTCTATGTTTGGTGATGAGGGGAAATCAAGTGGCTCTGGAGACGGTAAGGAGGTCGTGGTTAATACACAAGATGATCTTACACCAGAGCAAAAAGCTGCTCTTGAAAAAGAAAGGAAAGAACGTGAAGAGGCTGCTAGAAAGGCTCGTGAAGAAGCTAAGAAGAAATATGCGGAGAAATTGGAAAAAATGACTCCTGAAGATCGCGAGAAGTTCTTGAAGGAGAAAGAGGAGCATGCCCGTAAACTTAAACTCATTCATCAGAGTAAGGACAAACTTTCTGGCCTTTCTAAGCGTATCCCATTGATGATGTATGGTGCAAATGTTGAGGATTTCAAGGAAGTCACCATTGATAATTTCACCGACAAACGATTTATTGATGACGAATCTTGGAACGAGTTTATGCCTAAGGGGGTCAGCCGTGAGCTCTTCAAGAAACTTAGCAAGTTCTATAATGCAGATGTGTTCAAGGATGCTGGCGTAAAAATCCGTCAGTTGGCACTTGAAGCTGACAACATGAAGGTTGAGGAGCGAATTGCACGAATAGCACAGATTTTCAAGTGGTTTAAGAATCCAGATAAGGAAACCGTTTTGACACCTTGGGAAGTTGTGAACAGGCACATGAGTAGCACATTAGGTGGCTATACCTTCTTTGAAGATGATTTCAAGACTCCCTGTATAAAAGTTGATGAAAAGACTGGTGATATCATAAGTACCCAAGAGCCTAGATTTGTTGATCAAGGTAGTGTAACAAAAGAAATCTTTGGTGATGGAACACTCGGAAATATTGACGAGAAAGCAGGCAAGATAAATACCAAAATATTGGAAATCAATTCTAAGACAGGGTTATACCCTCTATATGTTGCCTATTCTCTATACCGTCATCTGTTACCTGTTTATGCAAGCGAAAAGGGTTTAATGGCTGATAATCCAGAAGATTATTCTGCAGAAGATGAACAGGTAATATGGGATGAGGTTGTAAAGAACAATCTCTATGTAATCTGCAATACTAAAATGGCAGAACGGATTACACGTCGTACATTGGTGGGATTCCGCAAGAATTCCGATGGCAATGATATAAAATTACATGTTAAACAAGATAAATTGATAACAAGGGCAAATGAAGATAGAGAAGCTCTTGTTTCAGATATACTCAATGAAGCTTATTGGACAAATAATAAAATGAAGAAAAATAATATTATTTTTAATGCTGTGGTGGGTAACCCCCCATATCAGGAAACTTCTAACGTAAATAATAAACAAGCCCCGATATATCATCATTTTTATGATTTGTCGGAGTCTCTGAGCGATATTTACACACTCATTTCTCCCGCACGCTTCTTATTCAATGCGGGTCTAACACCTACTAAATGGAACAAAAAAATGTTAAGTGATCCTCACTTGAAAGTTGTTTATTATAATCAAGATGCAACAATTTGTTTCCCAAATACAGACATTAAGGGTGGGATAACTATTACAATACATAACAAAAAAGAAAACTATGGTGCTATCAAGAAATTTGTTCCCAACAATTTTCTTGAAAGTCTCGCTTCAAAATTTACTCAAGATAGTAAAAATAACTTATCGAAGATAGTTTTTAGTGGGCGTTCTGATTTAAAGTTTAACGACAACTTTTTAAAGGCCTACCCTAATAGCAAGGAGGATCGAGTTGCATATATGCGCATAAAAAGGCCTGCGATTCGTGGACTTGGGCCAAATGAAGAATACGAATTGAAGAGTTCTACTTTTGAAGCTTTACCTTACATTTTTGAAGATTCTGTTGAGGACAAGAATGCATATTACCATCTTCTTGGTCTAGTTGGAGCAAAAAGAGAATGGAAGTATATAAGGAAAGAGTATATGAGTCCTCGTTATCCCCAAAAGAATAACATTGAAAAATATAAGGTTATGATACCGGAATCGAATGGTAGTGGTGAACTTGGCGAACCTCTTGGGAAATTTGAAATTGGTTATCCCGGTGATTCATCAACAACAACATTTATTGGTATTGGTTCATTCGATACATTAGAAGAAGCACAAAATTGTGAGAAATATTTAAAGAGTAAACTTGTTAGATGTTTATTAGGCATATTAAAGATTACTCAACACAATCCACAGGCGACATGGGCTTATGTACCGATGCAAGATTTTACCAAAAATTCTAATATTGATTGGAGCCAAACTGTAGCAGAAATTGACAAGCAGTTATATAAAATATATGGTTTGGATAAGCCAACAGAAGAAGGATATGATTTAGTAAAATTCATTGAGGAAAAGGTTACACCAATGGATTAAAGAGATATGGAATATAGTCATCACGATAAATTTCTCCTCTATCTTGAGTCTACGCACAAGTTCAACGAGGAAGGTAGAATAAAACTGATTGAGTTTGCAGAAAAGCAGATGCCTGCTTTTCTGCACTCAAATGGTTATTCTGATTTCGGTGATTTGTATTGCAACCTCGAGCTAAGTTTCTGGAATGGCGTTGTGACAGATGGCCTTCCAACGTCAACTGATGAAGAACGTGAATATGCCCATATGGTGATGGAATCCATCAAGTACGTCAAGGGATTCATTAAGTTTGACAAGACTGCCAACTATAAGAAACTATTTGCAGACAAAGTAAGAAAGGAACAGCAAAGAACCGCACAAAAAGGCCAATCAGGTCAAGCAACTCATGCAGATAACTCACAACCAGAAGAGGAGGATCAACCTCGTAAAGAAGGTGCTGTCACTCAGGTTAGCGTAACTCACTATGAGCGTAATCCGGAAGACCGAAGGAAAGCATTAGAACGTGATGGCTATGAATGTCAGGTATGCCACATGAATTTTGTGGATACCTATGGCGAGATAGGTAAGGAATACATCGAGGTACACCACCTGTATCCTGTTTGCAACATGGGAGAGAACTACCAGTTTGACCCTCTTGATCCAGAAAAGGGGCTGGTTTGCCTCTGCTCTAACTGCCACTCCATGATTCATCGAGGTGGTCACTACGAGATGATTGATGGAGAGCGCAAGATGGTACCAATGACATTGAAGGAGTTGCAAGACGTTTACAACGAACGGAATAAAACTGAATGATTATATGACGGAGTCACTCAAGCAACGGCTGTTATCCATTGACAGGTTTAAACCTTATGTATGGAAACTGCGACTGACGAAAGAAGAATACGATAAGTTGCAGACATATGTAATAGACTATAATGGAGCTATCAACCAGGAATATGCCATCCTTGCCATCATTTATATAGCAGAGTGGTATAAGAGAGATTATGATGGCAATGTTGCAAGTCCCCTTGAAAACATATCTGCTGAGAGTCTTTGGAAGGAATCCGGACTTGGAAAGGAATCCGGACTTGGAAAGGAATCCGGACTGGACGACTCTGAATATAGATTCGTATATAAAGCAAAGAAGACCAATAGGTGGCTGGAGAGCATTTTTATGCTTGGTGGACTTCCAATGAGGTTTATTCTCCAACGAGATGACACGAAATTGCTTAAGGCATTATGCACCTTATACAAAGATAACGAGGCTAGTCTGGAAGATGACAAGGATATAATAAATAATATAGGAAGAGGTAAGGCGATAGCCTTTCAAGAGTCGATACATCAATATCATAGTCTCTATCATTTCTTGAAGACACTACTTCTGGGCGATGCCAAAGAAGTGTATGCAGATGAAGAGCTTGCAGAAAAATCGTCACTTGCCAACCAATTTATTGAAGCGGTGAAAAAAGCCTATGACGAGGTGATGCGAGAGAAATTCCGTTTGGAATGGATTATCGACTATGACCCTTCCTCTCCTTATATGCGCAGAATGGTTCGCCTATGGCTTCGCCCTGAAGAGATGGGCGGTCTCCACCAATATCTCAGATTTAAGCGAGCCCATTCATGGAAGATTCCTTCATTGATGCAGCAACGAATATTGAGAGTGAGCCTTCAGTTCAAAAACGGCAATGAAGTTGTTGGCAATGAAGATACTCGTCGAACCATCATGACCTTTGAAAATAGTGGTCAGGACGATACTGGCTTCGAGGCAACAGGCAGTGTCCCTTGGGCTGTTCTCAGAACGATACCAACCGAACCTTTCGATCGGATTATTGTCATCATAACTGATGATGATGGTAGACCATACGAAGTTCAGCGATTTGACTATAAGAAATACCAGCAACTATGGGCTATGCAGAGTGAAGTGAATCGCTGGAGTACAATCTGTAATAGCCAGGCTGAAACTGCTGTCGTTTATTCAAATTATTACGAACTGAAAAGCGAGGAAGGTGTAGAGAATTCTTCCAAGCCTTTTTTCGACAAGACCAATGGTTTGACTGAACCATGGAACTTCGCTATCATATCAGACCATGTTGTTTTGCAACATGGCAATGACCCTGAAATAAAGCTATGGAATCGACAGGGTTATATTCAATTTTCCCCTAAGCTTTACACCAGCGTTTTGCAATATAAGGCAGGTAAAGTGAGATACGTGTATAATGAGGATCCTGAGATTTATGCAGAGCCTGAAACTGAAGAATGGTATCCTGCAGTTTTTCTGCGTTCTGACATCAAAGCATCTCACTATCCGACACTTGACATGAAGGATCAACCCGATGACCTCAAAATTGAGAAGATAGAGTTCAAGCCGTTCAATGCACCTAATGCTGAAGAGTATCAGGAATGGACAGATGATAACAATCCTGATTACGGCAGACTGAAATTACGGCTAACCATGAAGGGGGATACAAAGATATATCCTATTCTATACTTGCCGAGCATGCTTGAGCGTGGAAAAGACTTTCCTGTCGTTCGCGACTTTGAAAATTGTTGTTTACATTATGTGGACAGCACCAACAAAGTTGTTGAAGCTAAGGTTGAGATACCATTGGACAAAACTCCCCTGAACATCAGTATGCCGATAAGGGTATGGGGTAATGATGACGAATATGTGGAACTTGATGCCATTCAACCTACATTGATAAAAGAGGTGTATCTGGATGGGCATATCACCAAATATCTATGCGACGGTGAAACATTTATTCTTCCGTATCTTCTTAAAGACCGAATTTCCATCCACGACTTCAACAGAAAAGGGTATTCAGAATTTGAGTGCTTCAATGTTGGAGTGCTTGATGAGAAGGGTTCAACACAAAAATGGAGAGATTGGGATGAAGACAGTTCACTTAAGACTAAGGATAAAACAGCGCTCATTCCTGAATACATCCAATTGGCCTATGGTATTCCAAAGAACAATGGAAACATTACCAAAATGTTGTATTGGGACTACAGCATAGAAAATCCACCGAAGGAAGTTGATTTGCCTTTTACGGATCAGAAAGAAAACTCCATTCTTTTTCAGGATATGCGCCAAATAGACGACAATCTGGATTGCATTCCACCAGAGACAAACGATGAATTGTCAAGCGACGATTGGGATTCAGCATGGGATTGGGATGGAAAGCAAGAAGACAATAGCAAGCAAGATGAAACCCTACAACATTGCTATGATATCGCTACGAAGTACAAAACCTATTATTTTATCTTTAGACCTTTGCTCATCATGGACAGTGAAAAGGATTTCATCAAGGATATCTGCATTCCATTGAGAAAAAGACGAAATGGTTCCTTCTCGGAAGAAGATATGCAGAATCTCATGCGCTGTGCTACGGAATGTGGTCTGGATTGGACAAAAATATATACTAAGATTACAAACAATTAAAATATAGAAGAAATATGAAATTTCTTAATTTATACGAAGAGAATCGAAAGAGTGTCATTGATGCATTGAAGCAGATGTGGTGCAGCGAAACTGCTAATGAGAGTCAGCGTGCATATGCTAAACGCATAGAAAAACTGATTCCAGAGTTGTTCGCACCAAGTAATGCTATACCTCTTGTGCAGTGCATGAATCTATATAAGTCGGTATTTAGCGTTTCCAACAAAGAAGCTGAAGCTGTTGTTGGAGGATATTGGGATAAGATTCCCAAGAAATCATACTATCCACCCTACGAGCATCAGTATCAGTGCTGGAAACATCTTCTAAAAGAGAATGGAAAGCCTAAGTCTATTTGTGTAACAACAGGAACAGGCTCAGGTAAAACGGAGTGTTTTATGTTGCCTCTGGTATATGACTTGGATCGCCAGCAGAAAACAAATCCACAGGCTGAAAGCTATGTTCAGGCATTATTCCTTTACCCATTGAATGCCTTGATGGAAGACCAGAAGGAACGTTTGGAGCAGTTACTTGTTGGAACAAACCTTACTTATGCAGTCTATAATGGCGACCTTCCTGAAAAAATGCCAGGTGCAAATGACCTTTCAGAAGATGCCGAAAAGATTCGCAAACAGATTAAGCAGATTCGAGGCTGGGACGAGAAAACAAAAACATATCGTTTTCCACATATTCTTTATACACGAGAAGATGTACGCAAGAAGCGGCCTAACATTCTTCTTACGAATCCAACCATGTTGGAGTATGTGTTGCTTAGAAAGAAGGACGAAAAGCTCATTGATCCCGAAGCACGCAGTCTACAATGGGTTGCCATTGACGAGACGCATACCTATACAGGCGCAGGTGCTGCAGAACTCGCTATGCTACTTCGCCGTGTTCTTCTGGCATTTGATGTAGATGCAGAACAGGTGCATTTTGCAACATCTTCTGCAACATTCGGAAATGGAGAAGATAAGGAAAAGGAAGAAAAAGAACTAAAAGAGTTCATCGCTGGAATCACAGGTACTGGCATTGAACAGATTGATGTCGTAGGTGGTGAGCGTATTGGTGAGAAAGAAATCCCTCAGAACGAGGACAAAAATCGCTGGGAACGCATTTTCCATGAAGACTTTGTATCTCTTTCATCTTTGTTCCCAGACAAGGAAAGTGTAGAGGAGCAACTTAAAGCCTTAGACGAAATGGTTGACCGTATGGGAGACTGTACAGACTTGAAGGTTAAAGTGCATTACTTCTACCGAGTGCCAAATAATGGCATCTTTGTGCGTTTAGACCAAATAAACGATGATGGAACTTTCCAGTTATATACCGAAAACAAACTTGATGCTGAAAGCGAAGTTCCTTTAATAGAACTTACTCGATGCAAAAACTGTGGTGAATATGTAGCTGTTGTAAGGCGCAGTAAGGATGATGGGACTTATCACGGTCTTGAGCCTGATGAAAGTGACATCTTCGATTTGGAGGAAGAGGCTGCTGATGGGAACTATGAGACAAAAGTCTTTTCATTAGCAAACTATCGAAGCAAAAAAGGCCAAGGTAATTCTGCATACAGACTGCTTGACGGGAAGCTCATGCCAGCACTTCCGGGTGAGATAGATCCCGAGCAATGGCATCTTGTAGCTAACCAACACAGCAAGTGCCCTTATTGTAATTGTAAACTGACAAAAAGACAGGATAGTGATGGTGATCTTGATGCACAGACTACAGAAGAAAACGATGAAGAAGGAACATTGAAGAAGTTCCGCTTATCGGCAGAATTCATTTCACGCATCATGGCACCATCTGTTCTTGATCAGTTAGATAAATATGAGTCTGAAGATGGAGAAAAACTACTTCATGATGGACAGCAATATATCAGTTTTGCTGACAGTCGACAGTTAGCAGCAAAAGCGACTCTAAAACAAAACCAAGAACAAGAGCGAATGTGGTTCTATACCACGATATACCATAAACTATGCGAGCTGAGTGCTGGCGACAATAGTAAGGTTGTCGAAGACTTAAAAGCCAAAATGCAGGCAGCTATGGCTTCTGGGAACATGAATGAAGCAATCTCCCTGGGAGCTAAAATCAAGGAGATTGAGGATAATGGTGCTTCTAAAGCTATTCTATCATGGCCCCAAATCGCTAAGCTTATATATGATGATAATGAGTATTGCGACAGATTCTGCTATGAGTTTGTAAAAAGAACGGCAAACAGCGAAGAGACCGATATTGACGGAAAGATTGATGATGGAGTAAAGATGAAATATGTGCAGTCCATCATGACTATGTATTTGACTTCTCGTCCACGTTCTGCTGCCGCTCCAGAAACGATGGGATTATTCCTTCCATACTACAAGAAATTGGAAAATCTTGTCGTGCCAACCACTGTTGAGAACACATTCAACCGAATAATTAAAAATGCAGATAACAAAATAGGTGATGAAGACTGGAAGAATCTTTTGCAGGTTTTCATTGACTATCGTGTACGTTCAGACCAGTCTGTCTATCTAGAACAGGAAGGATTAAGTATCGATATTTTTGATACAGTACGTTTTGCTGTTGAGAAATCGCATCGTAAACCAGTAACTGAACCTAAACTTGATCCGAAAACTTTTTCGACATCACGTATTGTTCGATATCTGTGTGCATTAATTAGGAAAGATAACCCTTCCATTGAAAGCGACAAAGAAGCATACAATATGTTTTTTAATGAAATAAAGGTTGTCATTGATGCCATGTGGAAAGACCTTGTAGAAACAACGAAAATTCTACAGGTAGGAAGGCACTATGACAAGGATAAGTCGCGTTTTGTAGATGATTTAGATGGGGGAATCCGTTTGAACCTTGCGGACATGAGGTTCAAGCTTTATGAAAAGGTTTATCTCTGTGATACTAATTCAGAGTATGATGAGGTAACAAATCATGCAGAATGTTTGCGTCCAATAGAAACAAATTTCAAGGGATTCTCGCCATATCTTAGAGGAGGTGTTGCTGTAGAACTTGATAAAGAGACATACGGAGAATGGAAGCCATATCCATATTTCTTAGGCTCTGGAGAAGAAAAGAGTATCGAAGAAATTGAGCAGTGGGCAAAGACCAATCGTGCCAACCTATGGATAGAAGGCAAGGAACTGTGGGGAAAGAATGGTATATTCTTTAACCGTCTAAATGATATACATCACGGCCCCAATCTTTTCATTCAAGCCGAGCATACCGCTCAGGTAGATAAGATGATTTCTCGACAACTACAGATTGATTTTAAGAAGCATCGCATTAACATCCTTGCTTGTTCTACAACAATGGAAATGGGTGTCGACCTTGGCACTCTGCAACTCGTCATGCTGAGCAGTGTACCACCACAGCCAGCAAACTACAAGCAGAGAGCTGGTCGAAGTGGTCGTAATCCAAAGATGGTTCGCAGTGTCTGTATTACCCTCTGTGGCTCTGATGCTATTGGCTTACGCACACTATTCAATCCTCTGGAAACTATTATCAACCGACCAGTGGAAGTTCCCAAGGTTGACTTGGAAAGTCCTCAGGTCGTTCAGCGACATGCTAATTCATTCCTCATTCGCTCACTCGGCGTATTTGGCAATGGAAGCGTGAATCAGAAAGTTATTGACTTCTATACAACTTTCCATATAGAGCATATAGGAAAAGGCGTATGGGTAGTCCGCGATTTAAACAATAACACACAAGATCCATATAAGAAATTAGGTAGTTCTGATGGAACCATGTATGAGGAGTTCAACAAGAAATGCGACTCAAAAACGATTGATTCGGTTATAAAGGAGAATATGAAGAAATTGTTGAGAGATACTTTCTATAAAAATGATGTTGACAAAGTCATAGACAAAGCTCGTGAAGAGAATCAACGATGCTACAAAGAACTGAATGAACGTCTTGAGGATATAAAATGTGCATGGGTTGGTTGTACAGGTAATACAAAGAGGGATGAACGTTTCCGTCACAAACTTAATTTTAAATATATGGAAATATTGGAGAAGCGGTTGCTCAGTTTCTGGGCAACACACCGTTTTACTCCTAATGCCAATATGCCTGTCAGCGTGCTTGAACTTGATCTTGATCCTATAGGGAACAAAGATTGGGAATTCAATTCTACATCTTCAAATCCTTCTTATACTCTTCGTGAGGCTATTGCCCAGTATGCGCCAGGTAACAGTGTGGTTGTTGATGGCGTTGTATATGCTGTTCGTGGTATCGAGTTCCAGAACAAATACCAAAGTGCAAAAGCCTTCAAACGTATAGCGCGCAATAATGACGAAACGGTTATGGGCGACAAGGTTGACACACTTAGCAATAAGAAAGAATGGTGGGAAAACTCTGGGAAATATACGATAGAACTTGTTGAACCTGTAGGTTTCATTCCAGATATTAATGAAGAGAATACTCGTATTATTGAAAAAAATCGTTATACTCATGTAAGCGCACAGCTAATTGATGCCAAAGAATGGACGGATGGAAACTCCGATACTGAGCATTTATATATGGTTCGTTGTAATCGTGACTCGGGTGATGCCAAGATTCTTTACTATAATGAGGGTATTGGCTATGGTTATTGCCTATGTACACGCTGTGGGCGTATGGCACTAGAAACGGAAGTAAGTCAAGGGGCTGCTACAGCTGACTTATCACGTGAGTTTAACACAATAGCTCCAAAGATGATTGATTCAAATACCGGTTTGAGGGTCATTGATCGGTCAAAACCACGCTACCATCTGGCCATTAGCGGAAAAGAAACAAAAATGAAATGCGGTGCTTCAAACGATGACACAGCAATACGTCGTAATGTAATTATTGGAGGACTTATTCAGACCGATTTCAGTGAGATAAAGATACGCCATAAGGGGCATCAATGGATGCATAATCGTACAACGGAACGTGACTTACTCTTTACCCTTGGAATAGTATTTACCCAATCACTTGTCGAGATTCTCGGCAAGGAACGTAATGCTGTGGATTTCGCTATTCTTCCCTTTGGGCACCTTTGTATATTTGATACCAACCCTGGTGGTGCAGGTTATTCAAATCAACTTGTAAAACCTGGCATGATGGATATTGTCATCAAGAAATCAAAGGAACTTTTGGAAATAGCTAAAAAGAAAAAATCAAAAGAGTTCTTGCTTGATAAATTTACTCTGCGATTTATTCGTTATGTGAATATTCAGGCTGCACTCGATTGGATTGGCGAGGAGACAGAGTATAAATCATAGGGCCTGGTAACTGTACTCTTAATCGTTTAACTTTTAATTATTTAGTGTTATGGCAAAGTATAAAATTGAATGTGAGCAGTGTCTTGGGTGCACTTGCTACGGCGGATCAGTCACTACCAATGGAGAAAGTACTGTTGAGTTGTCCGATGAGGAAGTGGCCGTTCTGGTGCAACTGATGCGCGAGAAGAATACGGCCGACGTGGAAGAGCTTGACCTGGAAACCTCTCATCCGGATCTTTATGAAAAACTTGATGAGGCGTATTCCGATATGGCTCGGAAGGCTGAAACAGTGTATTGGCTGAGAAATGGCATCTATGAACCAGATGCATACGAATATGACGTGGATGAGCTGATGGCCTATTGTGAGGAGAACTGCGGCTACAAACCTGAGGAGTATGATTGTCGTGACGGGGAAGATTATGATGAAGACGACGAGGATGAGTTGAGGTGTCGCAAGGAAGAAGCTTTCAAAGAATGGCTGATTGATTATGTAGAGGGTTTGGATGACGAAGAGGTAACAGAATTTGCCTATGATCACTTGAATGCCGAAGTAGACGTCTTTGATGTAGACTACAAAGTGGCTATCCCTGAGGATATCATCAAAATGGCAGGAATCGAATAGCCCCACAAAGACGGCCAGAGGCAACAGCCCTTTGGAGTGATTCCTATAACAAACAAGCCCCCGCTGCTGCGGGGGCTTGTCGTTTGCTATGGGCGTTGCTTGAGTTCCATCCAGCCCATCATACATTGGCTGCATTTGAAGCCGGAGCCGTAACGGCCCTGGTGTTTGTTCAGACAGAAAGAGCAGACGCGGTAGCCGCAGGTGTTGCAGACATACCAGGTCCAATCTACGGGGTATTCCTTACCACAGCATTGACAGGGTATAAACATAGTTGTATTGGTTTTAAGTTCGCTGCAAAGATAAGAGTGTTGCCTGGAATAGCAATGATTGTTATACGTAATTTTAACGAAAACTTTTTTGAACACGAATAACACGAATTAGACGAATGCCGAAGGCAGCACGCAGATGATGCAGATGGGAGCAGATAGCGCAGAAAAAGGGCACACAGATTACACAGATAGCACAGATTTTTTTCGCTATCTTTATCTCTAATTCTCTAATTCTAGATTCTTTAACCACAGATTACACAGATAGCACAGATTTTTTTCGCTATCTTTATCTCTAATTCTCTAATTCTAGATTCTTTAACCACGGATTATTCGGATTGAACGGATAAGTATAACGAAAGCGAAAACTTTTTTGAACACGAATCACACGAATCACACGAATTAGACGAAAACGATAATTGTTTAACCACGGATTATTCGGATTGAACGGATAAGTATAACGAAAACCGTTATTGTTTGAGCATAGAGGTTTGAGGTTTATTTGCGAAGTCCCGATTGAGGATTGAGCGAACACGAATAACACGAATTAGACGAATCTGACGAAAACGATAATTGTTTAACCACGGATTATTCGGATTGAACGGATATTATCAAGAATGCCAAAGGCATCGCGAAGGCTCTGTCAGTGGTCGGCTAAGCCGGGCTGACAAAAAGAGTCTGAGAGTGAAGCGACAATGCCGAAGGCAGCACGCAAATGACGCAGATGGGAGCAGATAGCGCAGAAAAAGGGCACACAGATTACACAGATAGCACAGATTTTTTTTCGCTATCTTTATCTCTAATTCTAGATTTTTTAACCACGGATAATTCGGATTGAACGGATATTGTCAAAAATTAGAGAATTTATCCACCAGTAAACAGTAAACAGTAAACAGTAAACGGTAAACAGTAAACCGAAAACGGTAAACAGTAAACGGTAAACAGTAAACAGTAAACGGTAAACGGTAAACAGTAAACAGTAAACAGTAAACGGTAAACGCAGAAAAACGTATAACGGATTTGGTCAGGTCAAATGCTGGAAGTAATTTTGCAGTCGGTTATCTTGCGAACGAATCAATTAACAGAGAACGATATGAGAGTTTTTTTCAGTTTTGACTACAAGGCCGGCAAGGCTTTCCTCGGCATGAAGGGGCAGCCGGTGATGATGGACATGATGGTGACGGAGAAAGAGGGGCTGCTGGCTTTCTTTGAACTGCGCCTGGGTCTGCACGACATTCCCCAATCGGGAACGGACAGGCTGGTGGATTACTACAAGTGTGTGCGCGAGTATATGGAGGCGCATAAGGATGACGGCGATAATCAGCTGCTTGCCAGCTACACGGTGTCGCCTCTGGCTACCAGCCGCGAGATGCTGAAATGGCGCGACGCCCTGGCGGAGTGCGGATGGAGCAAGGAGACTCCGGCTACCAGCCGCAGGCTGAAGGTGCTGCAAGGCGTGGAGGAGATCTTCGCAGGGAAGGGCTATACCGACATCAGGATGCGACAGGACGCCATCATCGAAAGGCTGAAGCAGGGAAAGGGCGTAATGAAGGATGTGACCTTCGTGATGCCTTTCAGCCGTGAGCTGCTGCCACCTATACTGAAGGAGATTTTCTCACTGGCAGAGGCCGACGGCGCACAGATTGAGCAGCTCTGCACCCCTGAGATAACGGGTGACAACAACCTGGCGAAACTGAAATGGCTGCTGACCTCACAGAAGGCTGAGAGCATTGAATTAGACAAGGGTGACGACTCCGTGAGGATATGGAACTTCAAGGACAACATGGAGGCCGAGGAGCAGCTGGCCATGCTGGACAAGGATGAGTTTGACGTGGCTGTCCAGCCGGATACGAAGCTGACCGACAACTATCTGCACATGATGGGCAAGCCGGTGACGGGCTCGTCGGTGGCTAACAGTGCGCCGCAGATTATCCAGCTGTTCTTCACCGGCGTGGGCATGATGGCCCGCCCCCTGAACATCGGGGTATTGCTGCAATGGCTGTATGCACCTATCCATCCGCTGCCGGGCAACCTAAGATACCGCCTGGCCGGGAAGCTGGCGAGGAAAGGCGGATGGCTGCCGGAGTCTGCCGAAGGAGATAGCGACGACTGCTATCACCTGGTGAAAGACTGGAAGGAGGGCAAGGCAGAGGCCGAAAAGGGGCAGCCGCTTAATAAGAAGGATCTTAAGGACCGGCAGCTAAAGGCATCGGTATTCCTGCCTGACTTTGATGGCGGAAGCGCAGACACCCTGACGGTAGGGAAGCTGCATCAATTTCTGACCGAGCTGGCAGGGTGGAGCAGGCAACGCTCTGCCATAATTGCGGAGGAGAACACTGACGATGAGCGCACGGCGCAACTGTGCACGCTGGCAGACCTCTGCGACACGCTGAAGAGCCTGACCGACAACGCAGACAAGACGGCAAGGCTGGCATACAGCGAGGTGGAGAAGCATATGTCCTGCCTGTATGAGCCCTCTGAGTTTGTGCAGTATAGGGCGCAGGCGACATCGAGATTTACGGTGGCGTCGCCCGGCCAGGTTGCCGCCAAGGCAGACAGGGTGCTGTGGGCCGGATTGCACGACTTCGAGCCGATGCTGCCTGCTACCGACTTCCTGACGCCTACGGAGGAGGAAGGACTGAAAGAGAGCCTGAGGCTGTGGGGCAGGGATGACGCACGCCGGCTGCAGCAACAGACGCTGCTGCTGCCGCTGCTCTTCTGCCAGAAGCAGCTGACCCTGGTGACGGTGGGCAAGATGGTGGGCATGGCTAACAATGAAACGGTGAACAAACACCCGATGATGGTGCGCATTGAGCAGCAGGTGGAAAACTGCGAGGACCTGGTTAATACGCCGAAGATAGACGACAGGGCGTACAAGGCCGTTGATGCGCTGACCGACAACAGCAGCGGGCTATACTCTGAAATCAAGAATACCGACCTGATACAGTGGAAGCAGGAGGAGAGTCCTACATCGATAGACAAGCTGATGCAGAATCCGCTGGACTACACTATGGAGTATATAGCGAACATCAAGGACAACGGTCAGAGCGACCTGAGCAACATGAACATGACTAAGGGCAATGTGGCTCACGGCGTGATTGAGCACCTGTTCTATGTTGACGGTGACGAAAGGAGCGGCTATGCAGAAGCAATCAAGAAACGGGTGAAAGCCGGCTACGGAGATGTGTTTGACAAGGTGGTGGAAACCAAGGGCGCCATGCTGCTGCAGCAGGAGAATGTGATTGAGTGCCGCCAGCTGAAGGAGCAGCTGAAGGACTGCATTGACCACCTTATTGATATTATAGAGAATAATAAGTTGCACGTGGTGGCATGCGAGAAGCTGCTTGACGGCGATATTTTCGGAGAGCATGATGATGAAACTCTCACTATGCACGGCTATGCCGACATGGTGCTGGCGCGTGAAAACGGGCAGCGCATAATCTTCGACTTTAAGTGGACAACCTCGAAGATTTACTATCAAGGGCTGCTGGAGAAAAACCGTTCATCGCAGCTGGCTATCTATGCGGAACTGCTGGGTGAGGAGACGGGCGACAGGTATTTGCCCACAGCCTATTTCCTGATGCCTGTGGGCAGGCTGTACAGTACCAAGGACTTCGAGAGTAAATGGGCTGAAAAGGTAGAGCTGGCAGAAGATGCCGTTGAAGGTGACATTGTCAAAAGGATAGTGGCTTCATATCGTTACCGCCGCAACGAGATAATGGGGGGCAAGATAGAAATGGGCGAAGGGGAGCTCCTGGAAGAGCTGCATTACTTCAACGACACGAAGCAGGAGAACCTCTTCCCCCTGAATCCTGAGTATAACGATAAGAGCAGGAAGGAGACAAACGGATTCAGCAACTACAAACTATTCAAAGGATAAAGGAGGGCATAAATCATGAAGGATATAAAGAATATAACCTATATCAGCGCGGGAGCCGGCAGCGGCAAGACCTATAAGCTGACCAACATCCTGGCAGACCTTATATCAAAAGACAAGGATGACCCTGAGCACATTGAGCCGGAACGGGTGATACTGACCACCTATACGGTAAAGGCAGCTGGCGAGTTTAGGGAGAGAGCCAAGAGCGAACTGTATAAGCGAGGCAAATATGACGAGGCGTCGAGGCTGGACAATGCCCTGATAGGCACCATGCACAGCGTGGCGTCTGCCCTGATACGGAAATACTGGTACGCCATAGGCCTGTCGCCAAAGCAGGGCGTTATGGATGACAACGCCAAGGATGTGTATGTCAACCAAAGTATTGCCAACATTCCGAAGGACGAAGACCTGCGGTTGTTTGCCAAATTCCGCAAGGTATTCAATGTGGTTAGTAAGTACAAGCCGTCCAAGCCGTCCAAGCCTGATGAGAATTTTTGGAAGGGCCACCTCAAGAGTATCATTGAGGAAAGCATCAGCTTTGATATTGCAGACTATAGAAAAAGCGAGGAAGAGTCGCTGAAGATACTGAAAGAACTGTGTGACGGGTCAGATTTCAGTATGGATTATAAAAGCCGTGATAAAGTCCTGAATGATTTGCGCAGCCTGGTGGTGGAGGGATGTAGGGAATCCCCTACGAAAACCAACACGCTCAAGGCTATTGAGAATCTACGGAAGAACGGCGACAGCAAGGAAGATATTGAGTGGATTATAGATTTTGGAAATATCATGAGCAAAGCCCCTGCTATTAGGGGAACCGCAGACAGTGTGGACGAAGCCAAACAGAAGGCGACAGACATCTGGCGCAGCCAGAAGGTGTATGACCTGCAGGAGGAGTACATCAAGACCATCTTCAGGCTTGCCAAGGAGTGGAATGAGCAATATGCAGAATACAAGCGAAACAAGCACATCATGGACTACTGCGACATGGAGCACTATATGCACAAGCTGCTGCAGGACAAGGAGGTGGCTGCCGAGATAGGGCGTACATATACCCACCTATTTGTAGATGAATTTCAAGACTGTTCGCCCATCCAGGTAAAGATATTCATGGCATTGGCCAAAGTGGTAAAGAAGAGCTACTGGGTGGGTGACAACAAACAGGCAATCTATGGATTTCGCGGCAGCGACACGCAGCTGACCAAGGCCGTGGCAGATGCGATTGGCAGGAAGGAGGGTAAGGACGGATGCCATACGGAGACCCTGGAAAAAAACTGGCGCAGTGTGCCGGCGTTGGTGGAAGCAAACAACGAGGTTTTCGTAAAGATATTCAGTCCTGTCTTTGGGGAAGAAACAAAGAAACAGGTTTCCCTGAAGTCGGCGATGGAGACTGATCCGAAGGAGTTTAAGGTGAAGCTGGAGGACAGGGCAAAGAACCCCTTGCGCTACCTGGATGTCAAGGGAAAAAGTAGTCCCATGGCGAAGAAACTGAATGTGGCAGACTTGGCCCAGTATATCAAGAATGTCATTGAGGAGGAGAAAGTCAATCCGTCGGACATTGCCGTTCTGGGCAAAACAAACGCTGACCTTGGTGATGTGCAGGCGGCATTGAAGGAAATAGGCATAGACTGCGACCGCGAGACCGACCTGAATAAGGACAGTAAGGCGTGCCAGCTGATGATGGCGCTGACCACGCTGACCGTGAATCCGCAGGATGACCTGGCCAAGGCATCAATTGCCTATCTGACAGAGGACAATATGGATGCTGGAAAGATCATTGACTCTAAGCTGGAGTATAACGATACGCCCAAGGAGGAGCGCAAGCCTTGGCTCGGTGAGACGGAGATGGTGAAAAGAGTTGACGCCCTGCGGCCGCTTGTGATGTATCAGGGCATCGGCGCCCTGATGGAGACACTGGCGGTGGAGCTGGATGTGAAGAACATAATGGAGCGTTGGGATATGCCTATTGAGCAATGCATGACAGACGTGAAGACTCTGATTGCGGTTGCCAAGCAGTATGAGGAGCGCAGCAGTGAGCTGGCTCAGCCTGCCACTCCGTCAGGCTTTGCCGCATTTCTCAGTGAGAATAAAGGGAAGCTGCCTGTTAGCGGCAACGGTGTGCAGCTGCTGACCTATCATGGCTCGAAAGGCCTGGAATGGAAGTATGTGTTTGTGCTGATGGACGAGACATTGGATGCCCAGGAGATTCTCTCTCGCGAATTCTATGGAGTCCATCATTTCCACCCGGAACAGCCATCGGCTGACAACCTCTATCCGGAAATGAGCATAAGGCTGCTGCCTTGGATATTCGGTTCGAAGACAAATGTGCCTGGCAGTATTGGCCAGCCTTTGTTTGCTTCTGAGAGATATGCCACTCTGAAGAATCATTGCAAGGAGGAAAAAGCGCGACTGCTTTATGTGGGCATGACACGTGCTGCAGAGGTGCTGGTGATTGTGCCTTGGTTTGCAAAAAATGAGCTGGATTGGTTCAGGCATCTGGGACTGAACGCCGACAAGACCAATGATAATGGCGATGTGCTGGGAATAGAGGTGAATTTTGAAATTGTGGAGGCTCAATATCCGCAAGAGGAAGAAGACAACGCTGCCGCTGAGCCCGGGCCGAAGCAGTGCCGAATGCTCGACTATCATTCTGACACTCCATCAGACGCCGAATGGCTTACTGTTGCTCCCAGCGGAGTGGAGGGCAAGGCTGACAAGGTGGATGTGGTCTATCGCAGTGAAGAGTATATCAAGATAAACTCCGGCAAGCTGCATGGACATGAGTATTCGGAAGTGGGCGACTGCATACATGATGTGTTTGCTGCCATAGAGCACCTTGAGCAGCAGGAGGTGGAGCAACTGATTCGCTCTCACGACATGGGTGAAGTGATACCGAATGCCGGTGAGGTGATCCGCGCATGGAACAACCTCCAGGGATTCCTGAAAAAGAATTACGGGGAGCCTACGGCCGTCTATCATGAGCGACCCTTCCGTCAGCTGCAGGAGAATGGCACTATGGTGGTAGGCAGCATTGACTATGTCTATCGCACCCAGGAGGGAAGCATACTGATTGACTTCAAGACTTTCCCCCAGGTGCAGGCCGTTACAGATCCCACCTCCAAGCATTACGCGGGTAATTATGCCGGTCAGCTCAACGCCTATGCCACTGCCCTCGAAGGAGCCGGTGAGAAAGTGGTCAAGCGGCTCATATACTATCCGGTAAGCGGCATAGTATGCGAGATAGGTAAGGTGCTGCTTGCTTGATGGGACAGGAGGAGCATATGGAAACAAACAAGCGTATGGCAGACAGGAGAAATATTGATGTGGCGCTGGTGTATGATTTTGACGGGACACTGGCTCCGGGAAACATGCAGGAGTTCGGCTTCGTACAGGCGATAGGTAAAGACCCTAAGGGGTTCTGGGAGAAGACGACAGAGCTGGCTGCCAAGAATGATGCCAACGGTATCCTCTGCTATATGTATCTGATGCTGCAAGAGGCAAAGGCTAACGGCATCTCGTTGAGACGGGAGTCATTCCGGAGATTCGGAGCCATGATCCATCTGTTTGAGGGTGTGGAGCAGTGGTTTGCGCTAATCAACAGGTATGGCAAATCGAAGGGCATCAACATCAAGCATTATATCAATTCCTCGGGCCTGAGGGAGATGATAGAAGGCACGACGATAGCAAAGAGGTTTGAGAATATCTACGCATGCTCGTTCCTTTACGATGTGGACGGCATAGCCTACTGGCCTGCCGTGGCGGTGGACTATACGACCAAGACGCAGTTTCTCTTCAAAATCAACAAGGGTATCAGGGAGATTAGCGACAACAAGAAGATCAACGAGTATGTGGCGGAAGGGGACCGCCCCATACCCTTCGAGAGGATGATCTATTTCGGTGACGGCGAGACGGACATCCCCAGTATGAAGGTGGTGAAGGAACATGGCGGTCACTCCATAGCGGTGTATGGGGACGAAAAGAAGATGGCTACCGCCATGAAGCTCATCAACGAGGACCGCGTGAACTTTGTGTGCAAGGCGGACTATTCGAAGGGGAAGGAGATACACGCCGTGGTGATGCGTATCCTCGACAAGATACGCAGCGACTATGACTTCCAGCAGCTTCTGGTAACGCATCAGAAACGCTGAAAGAAATTATCAGAAATTTATCAGAAATTCTGGTGATTCAGAACACGAATCACACGAATGCCGAAGGCATCGCGAAGGCTCTGTCAGTGGTCGGCTAAGCCGGGCTGACAAAAAAGAGCCTGAGAGTGAAGCGACAATGCCGAAGGCATCGCGAAGGCTCTGTCAATGGTCGGCTAAGCCGGGCTGACAAAAAAGAGCCTGAGAGTGAAGCGACAATGCCGAAGGCATCACGCAGATGACGCAGATGGGAGCAGATAGCGCAGAAAGAGGGCACACAGATTACACAGATAGCACAGATTTTTTTTCGCTATCGTTATCTCTAATTCTCTAATTCTTGACAGAAGAGTTCAAGATTCTTTAACCACGGATTATTCGGATAGAACGGATTAATATAACGAAAACTTTTATTATTTGAAATTTGAAATATAGCCAAGCCCGGAGGAAGAACCAATAATCGTTATTGTTTGAAATTTGCCGCTTCGCTCTCGCAGCTCTTTTATGCCAGCCCGCGCCTGGCGCGACCACTGGCGAGCTGCTCGCGATGCCTGTGGCATTGAAATTTAGCCAAGCCAAGTTATTTCACAATTTGACGATTTAGCCAAGTCCGGAGACTTCCAACTGTCAACCGTCAAAAGATTGAAAGATTGAAAAGTTGAAGAATGGAAAAGCACTTAAATTCTTCAGTTCTTAAATTCTTCAATTCTTTGCTTGTATGAGTGGCTGATAATGAGGTGGTTGCGGCTTGTTTGTCGCATGACTGTCTCGCGCGCGATTATATAAAATAAGAAAAAAAATGACATGACAAAGGGAAATTAAGAAAAGTTGTACTTTGGCAAGATCTTAACACTTTTTAAGACAGCTGAGCTTGCTTTTTTCGAATTTGCCATGTAATTTTGCTCAACGATTTGCGAGTACCGGTCAGCAAAGCGCGGATAATTTTTTCTAGTTTAACACATTTTTGCCCTAAAATTTGCTTATGTCAAGAATTATTACTAATTTCGCGCTCCATTTTTTCGCAATCAGTGCAACTTTTAAAAACGTAAAAGCCGCAGAGACTGTAATTAACTTAAAGAGTATCAAGAGTTAGCCTTGAGCTACCCCAACCGAGCACATAATCGCCACGGTGGGAAAGAGATACGAATTAACGAGTATTAACCGATTAATTAAAAGAGGATTATGAAAAATCTTTCTATTTTTTCTATTAAGGGTAGTGTGGAGCGCTCGATTGCTCTGACACCGTGTAAAGTAACCCGTAGCCTGGCCAAGAAGGAGCGCAGGGAAGTTGAGTCTGAAGGCTTCAAGAAGCTTCAGACACCCGTATGGACGGCAGAGCCGTATGTGCGCATTGAGAAGCAGAATATCAGGCGTCACCGTTATCACTACAACAAGGCATGGTGCATTGTGATCTGCGCCGGTGGCGAGGAGACGCCCATATACTTCGGTAGCAGGGCTGCGATATTGGTGTGTGTCGCCACGCTGCTTTGCCAGAAGGCTGGTAACCGCCTGTACAGGTCGGTCTTCAAGAGGCCTACGGGTAGGGTGGCTGACGAGCAGCTGCCTTGGCACGACGTGGTGTGGCTCAGGAGGTTGTATGACGTTCTGTTTCCTGACGCTGGCGACCGCTTCTCCACATGGTACTGGAAGATGCAGCAGAACAGCTGCCACGAGATTAGTCAGGCCAAGTCGTTGTGCAACAGGCTGATAAGCGAGGCGCAGGGGCCGGAGGAGTGTGGTATCATGCTGGAAGGGAATGGCAACCAAAGGTATTATTGCACTAACCTGCTGCCTGAGAACATCGAGGTGCCCAGCGAGCTGCAGGACCTCATTCCCTTCGTGGAGGCGGCTTAATGGCTTATTAGCTGAAAAGAAAACCGAGAAAGCGCTTGTCTGTGCTGCATGCTCTGCGAGCATTGTCCATAGGTGCAAGTTCAAGACCTGTTTAAGCGAGCTTAACTCAACCATGGGCAGCCTGCAGCTAAGCAGCACAGTCAAGAGAAACCGAAATCACAGTTTAGGTTACGGTTTACTGTTTACTGGGCAGAGCGTCTTGAGTCATGACTCCCGACTCAAAAAAATACGTATAACGGATTTTATCATCTCGGATCATCGGCTTACTTTTGCCGCTGAAAAGAACGACAGTTCCCTCTCTTACCGAGGGGCTGTCGCATGGGACTGTTTTTGTTAGTATAATCTTTAAATTTATTATTTATGCCAAGAAGAATCAAGAATTTCAAGCCTGCTGAGCTGGAGGAGGAGATTGAGGAGCAGCAGGCTCTGACGAGAGAGGAGATGGAGGGTCTGGATATCCTGCAGCTGATGGAGCAGGTGAACAAGGTGACCTTTGACAGCAAACTGGACAAGGCACGGCTGAAGAGGCATGAGGCGCTGCTGACATACGTTGCTGACAAGGTGAACCTTAGTGTGAACGAGGTGATATTGCTTGCTGCCTTGATAGAGGGAGTGGAGGAAGTGAAGCTGGAGGATTTGTCGAGGGCTTACGACTGCTCCATATTGAAGATACTGCAAATGAAGAAGGACATTGACTCTCTGATAGCCAAGAGGTTTATCAAGAAAAGTACGCGTTACGACGATAAGACGGTGTATAACGTGAATCCCACCGTGCTGAATGCCTTCTCGGAGAACAGGCCGTATAAGGGCGAGGACGCACACTTCAGCAACGACAAGCAACTGATGAAGGCAATCGGCAGGTCTATGGAAGAAGCCATCCGTCGTGAGAGGATTGGCGCTGAGGACTTGCTGGCCGACATCCACTTCTATCTGGACCATAACGAGGAGCTGCCGCTGGTGGAGAAGCTGCGCAAGCTGAGCCTGGACGACGAGGATCTGGTGGTGCTGCTGATGATGCTGTGCGTCGAAGTGTTTTTCCGATGGAAGGTTTGGGACTACTCATCAGATATGGACGACATGAGGTATGGCCATCAGTTGTGGGGTGAGATATACGAACGTCTGGCAGCAGGGAATGGCAGGCTGTTTAAGGAGAAGTTTATTCAGTATCACTGCTCTGACAGGCTGGCAGACAAAGACAAGGTGGAGATGTGCAAGGGCGAGAAGCGCACGGAGCTGATTGGCGAGATACTGCCCAAGCAGAAAATGGCGATGGACCAGGACAGGATACGCTACGCCAGCATCAAGCCCAAGCAGTTATACTACAACCCCGAGGAGCGCAAGCAGGTGGAGCAGCTGCAGGACTTGCTATCACCGAAATCGCTCAGGAAGGTCAGTCAGGCTATGGAGGCGAAGGGGCTGGGCAGAGCGTTCACCTGCCTGTTTTATGGAGCTCCCGGCACTGGCAAGACGGAGACGGCCAAGCAGCTGGCTTACATGACGAAGCGCGACGTGCTGCAGATAGACATGTCGCAGCTGAGGGACAAGTTTGTGGGTGAGAGCGAGAAGAACGTGAAGGAGATTTTTGAGAGGTATTACAGGCTTGCCTGCGGCTCGAAGCGTACGCCGATATTGCTGCTCAACGAGGCTGACGCCCTGATAGGCCGACGAATGACGGGCAACCTGAGGTCGGTGGACAAAATGGAGAATGCCTTGCAGAACATACTGCTGCAGGAAATGGAGAACTTCGTGGGCATACTGATTGCCACCACTAACATGGTGGACAACTTCGACGGCGCCTTTGAGCGCAGGTTCCTATTCAAGATAAGGTTTAACAACCCAACGCTGGAGGCCAAGAAAGCTATCTGGAAGTCAAAGCTCTCGGAACTGGACGACCGCGACATAGAGAAGCTGGCAGCAGAGTTTGACATGTCGGGCGGACAGATAGACAACGTGGTGCGCAAGTACGTAATGGAGGCGATACTGAGCAAGGAGACTCCCAGCTACGAGGGTATGCGCAGCATGTGCCGGGGCGAGAGCCTGAAGTCGTCGCGCAGGTCGATAGGGTTCTAACGAAAACGAGAGATTGGTTTAGTCAAGGGTCATGAGTCAAGAGTCAAGTGTCGTGAGTCATGACTGAATGCGAAGCGCGAAAACGCTAAACAGACTTACGAGCGAAGCGAAAACTTCTGGCAGCAATGCTGCGATAACTTCAAAAACGCTATCGACTCTTGACTCTTGGCAAAAATTTCATATATGGAGAAAGACTTTTTATCATCAGTGCCTGAGGGGGGCTTTCCCGAAGGGAAGATAGTGCTGGTGGACGGCACAGAGCTGACCTGCCACCCCAAGGCATCAACGCCGGGGGAGATAGAGGGCAACGACATGAAGCTGGACACGACCGGCACCTACCTGAGATTGAAGAATAGGCCTGCGCTTACTCCAAAGGAGCTGGACGCAGCGCGGAAGGCACACATGGAATTGTTTGTGCAGAATGCTTTTCTGTTCTACAAGAACGCAGCGCGGATAATGAACGACAGCCGTATGTTTCTGGCTCCGGTGGATATGGGCAACAACTTGGCTTATACAGGTGTGTGTGGCTTGAGAAACGCCACCTTGGGAGTCTATTTGGAGTGGTGGCTCTACAGCCCTGTCGACATAACTCATGACGTGGAGGGAGAGCCTGCCCTGACAGTGTCGTTTGCAGGGAGTCCGCTGAGCGGAATGAACTCTTGCAGCGCCGTAAGGCCTGACGGTGAGTGGTTCAACTTCAGCTCCAGAAGTTTTAGCCTCTTGTGGAGCAGTTTCCGGAAAATCAACTGCCGCTACACCGAGGCGAAGCAGATGTACGACGCTTACAGCCTGGAGGAGGTGCGACAGAAACTGGTTTGTTTTTCCGTAAAAACGTGCCTTGACACGACAAGTGGGAATGATTAACTATTATATTAACATTAAAATTTACAGACATGAAGGAGATTAAGTGCCCCAAGTGTGGAAATGTGTTCCAGGTTGACGAAGCGGACTATGCTTCCATCGCTAACCAAGTAAGAAACGCCGAGTTTGAAGCAGAGCTCAAGCGCCGTATGAAGGAGGCCGAGCGCCAGCACGAGACGGAGCAGAAGCTGGCCGAGGCCAAGGCGGAGCATACGCTGCAGTCGCAGCTGAGCGCGCGAGACGCCGAGATAGCACGTCTGCAGAGCCAGCTGCAGGTGATAGAGAGCCAGAAGAAGAGCGAGCTGACAGAAGCGCTGGCCAGGAAGGATCAGGAGATAGAGAAACTACACTCCGCTATCGCCAAGAGCAATAGCGAGACGCAACTGGCATTGATGGAGGAGCGCAGCAAGGCTCACGAGCTGGAGCAGAGCAAGGACAAGGTGATAGACAAACTGCGCTCTGACATGGAGGTGCAGAAGCAGGCGGCTGAGCTGGAGAAGAGCAATATGCTGCAACAGCACGAGCAGGAACGCCGCATTATGCAGGAGCAGGTGGCCTACTACAAGGACATGAAGACCAGGCTGTCGACGAAGATGGTAGGCGAGAGCCTGGAGCAGCACTGCAGCGACGAGTATGAGTTGCATCTCCGTCCGCTAATGCCCAATGCTACGTTTGTCAAGGACAACGAAGTGGTGGGAGGCACCAAGGGTGACTTTATCTTTCGCGACTCGGAGGACGGGGTGGAGTATCTGTCCATCATGTTTGAGATGAAGAACGAGATGGACACCACCAAGACCAAGACGAAGAACGACCACTTCCTCGACAGGCTTGACGAGAACCGCAGGAAGAAGGGTTGCGAGTATGCAGTGCTGGTAAGCCTGCTGGAGCCTGAGAGCGAGCTGTATAACGTAGGCATCGTCAACAAATCGCACGTGCATGACAAGATGTATGTGATCCGTCCGCAGTTCTTCGTGCCGTTTATCAACATGCTGGTACAGGCCACGAAGAAGAGCCTGGAGTACAAGAAGGCGCTCGTGGCAGCGCAGAACAGGGATGTGGACGTGACCAACTTCGAGAATCAAGTAGAGAAGATCAAGGAGAAGTTTGGAAAGAACTACCTACTGGCAAGCAAGAAATTCCAGACTGCTGTCGACGAGATAGACAAGACAATTGATCATCTGCAAAAGGTGAAGGAGAATCTTATTAGCAGCGAGAACAATCTGCGACTGGCAAGCGATAAGCTTGAGGAACTCTCCGTCCGCAAGCTGACACGCAAGAACCCCACCATGAAGGCAAAGTTTGAGGAGGCACGCAAGGCCAACGAGGTGGTAGACGCGGAAGAGGTAGAAGATTGAAAGGCAGAAGCATATGGTAAACTACGGACAACTGAACCGCGAGGTAATGCTTGATACCCAAAAGCACTACAGGAGCGACGCTGCACTGCAGGAGGCTGTGCGGCAATCAATAGAGCTGCAGTATATGGTTGCTCAGGAGGAGAATATCGACCAGCCGCATGCCGACGCCAGGGACAATAAATACCTGGTGTCGGGCAAACGATCGTTTGAGGCTGCCAAGCAGTATGCCGAAAGAGGAATGAAGGTGGCGGTGCTGAACTTTGCCAACAACCACTCGATAGGTGGAGCCCCTTTCGCTGCCGGTGCCCAGGAGGAATCGCTGTGTCGCTGCTCAACACTGCTGCCTTGTCTGGTGGCGATGAATGAGGGGTTCTACGATAGGCACAGAAGGCAGTTCAGCCGAAAAGAGATTGGCAACATGGGTAATGATGACCTTATCTATACTCCGGGCGTGGTGGTGTTTAAGACCGACGAGCGTAACTTTGTTATCCTTCCCCGTTTGATGGAACGGGACGAGTGGTACAAGGTCGATGTAATCACTTGCGCTGCCCCGGAGATGAACAGGGTGCGCCATTGGCCTGACAACTACGAGGCTGTGATTGCCTCGCGCATCAAGAAGATACTTGACGTGGCAGCCAGGGAGAGGGTGGAGGCTCTCATTCTGGGTGCGTGGGGTTGCGGTGCCTTCAGGAATGATTCGAGTGTGGTGGCCAGAGTGTTTGCGCAGCAGCTGCAGAACTATAGCTTCCCCATTGTGGAGTTCGCCCTGGCATGCAAGGAGCCTGTCAGCAGTTCGTCGCCTTTTGTGAGGGAACTGCTGAATGTAATAACCTGTGAAGCCGGAGTAGATAAAAACAATTAATTAAATATTAAGTGTTTTAAAAATTGTCCATATCTTTGCAAAAATAATGAACACAATGAATGAACTCCACATCACAACAGCAACGAAAGAGCAATATTGCTCAGAATGCCTGCTTTATGTTATGGCGGAGAAACGTTTGTTGATGAAATTAAACGAACCTTTTCGCTAAGCCAAATGAGCAGAATGATGCTTGCATCAAGTCTGCCATGGCGAGAAAAGGTGGTTGCGAAGAAACC
>OCTW011563415.1_pt1 | contig 35278 bp, 29 predicted proteins | sample 1539671 | NCBI WGS metagenome assembly OCTW01 (sample SAMN02144230, study PRJEB22623) | gut metagenome | biome: sheep rumen | host: Ovis aries | place: New Zealand
AAATGAATTCTTCCACGCCTTTACGGGTAACGTCCCTGATGTGATTCGAACACACGACCTTCCGCTTAGGAGGCGGACGCTCTATCCAGCTGAGCTACAGAGACACAAACAGGCCGACATATAATATTTTGCCGGCCTGAAACAAAACGCCGGCAGACAGCCTCGCAGCTGCGGCAGACGTTTTGAGGAGCGCTCCTGTATGTCTGCCGCTGCCTTTACATGCGGAAATTATTTTAACACAGCCTCCGTCAAAGGGCAAGCACATGCTCTTTCCCTCGGGCGGCTCTTTCTTTCCGCCTGCTTCCGGCCCCGCGCCTTGTCCGCCGGTTCGGTTCAGGCACCTGTCCCTGCCGGCGATGCGGCTTCCTGGCTCTTATACTTCCTGAAAAGTTCCCGGAACGTCGTCTCAGATGTCGGAGCGAGCTCAAAAGACTGATAGGTACCGTCGGGATATGTCACCTGGACAGATGCTGTGGTTTCCGTACTTCTCTCCGTCTGAATCTGTGTTTTCCGCTTCAGAACAGACAGCATCTCCTGAATTGCGGCCGGATCGGTAAGTTCGAGTCCCTTATCATCCGTACCGTCATATAGATACAAATCCAGCTTCTTCGGATACGAACCCGCCGAGGCCTTGAATGTTCTCTCCGGATAAACGCCCATCGCTGCAAGCTGCTCCAGGACATTGCTGTAGGACGGATAAATGTACAGGGTATAGTCATAATACTTCGACCAGTCTGCAGTTTCTTTTCCGTCTGTCATACCTCGGATCTCCAGCGTGCACAGCGGCGTCTGCGCCTCCAGCTGTGCCAATGTCTGAGATGTCGAATCCTGCGCCAGCGCGTCGACCAGAGCCTGGCGCTTGTCTGCATTCAGAGACAGGCTGACCGGGTCTGCGCTGTCTTCCGGATCCCAGGCCGAGACAGCTGCATCTGTGAAGTCAGACGGAAGCGCGGCTGTCAGATAATAGTTCTTCCGATACTCCCCGGACTCCGACAGCTTTTCTGCCACGCTGCACAGCCGGGCTGTGCTGACCGGATATCTCCGATAAGCCTTCCGGCCGTTCTTCAAAAGATATCCGATCACGACGGAGGTCTCCCGACTCTCTGCATCGGATGCCTCCGTTAACCTCCCGGATGCCCGGCTTTCCACGCAGTTCTGCGCCAGATCATACGCAGCCCCGTACTCGCGGAAGAATGCACCGCTTTCACCTGTCTCATAATCGTAATAATCATAGTACGAATTCTCTGAGAGCCACGGATCTGCGACGTTTGAATTCACGCTCATCGCCTGGACGTCCGTCTTGTCCGGGAGCCAGAGATTCACCCGCATTGGGTCACACGCCATGAAGGCAAATACCACAAGACTTATGGCCGTCCCCGCGCAGCCCGACTTCCAGTGCCGCCTGATGTTGCGGAAATCCGGCTGAAACAAAAGCTCCAGCACCGTGTGAATCAGGAATGCACCAAACAGCAGGCCGAATGCCATCCATGGGATACTTACCGACGGGCTGTAACTGTATACTACGCCGGTAACGGGATTCGTGGTGTAGTAGCCGGAAACATTCTGATGGGCAATTGTCCCCAGAAGCATGCCGATGCCAAGAGATGACGGCACCATGATCATGCACTTGATCACCGTCGTCTCCCGGTTAAAAGGGAATGCATTGCCTGCCGCCTCCGACGGTCTCAGGCAGTACGCCGCCAGAGCACCGGCAAACGCTGCCGCACCGTAGCAGAGAAGCCCAAGGCAGGGAACGGCATGGCCAAGCCGTTCTTCCGCTGCCCCGTACGCCAGGAACGCCGGCGACAGCCACAGAAACCGGGTATCGGATGCCGCACGGACAATCGTGTCAAAGAATACAGACTGCAAGGCTTCCAGCAGCCAGTACAGAAGCGGTCCGTACAGCCAGAGCAGCGCCGTCATGACTACCGTCGTCATGATCCGGGCTGAAAGCACCACCGCCAGCACCACAAAGGAATACAGGCAGCAGAACACCAGAATGGCGAATGCCATCCCTCGAAGTCCGATCCCCACAAGCCGCCAGGAAAGCACGCCCCTCGCCGCCGGCATCAGAATAACCGCCGCAAGGTCGCAGACGACGAAAGGCACCAGAACCTGCAGTGCGCCTGACGTGAAAATTGCTGAAAAGAGAACGCCCCTCCTCGCCGCCGTGCTGTTGTAGAAATCCACCTGCTCCTGCGAATGAAGCCACAGGTATCCGCTGTACCCGGCCAGAATCGCCGCGATGAGCGCCAGTGTGACAAGAAAGGCGGACCGGATGCCGAGATAACTCTCCGCAATGTAGGCGATGCGGTCATAATATCCGCTGCCACCGTCCAGGCCTCCTGTCATGGCATCGCCCAGCGTGAAGTAATACCCGATCACAAGCGCAAAGATGCCTGTGACAGTGATCAGAAATGGCAGCCATCTGCGCTCCCGCACGTTTTGCGCGATCAGTTTATGAAAAGAGAGTCCGGATATCATACCCTGCCACCTCCGTTTCATTGATGAAAATTTCCTCCAGTGTCAGCGGCAGAAGTTCTGCAAACACCGGCTCAGCCGCATCTACGACAGCTTTCACTCCCTGTGCCTGTCCTCTGACCACCAGTGTCAGCATGGAGCCGCGTTCCTCACGGCGCACGACCTGCAGCCTCGCAAGCATTGCGTCACGCTTCTGCGGATCCGCTATCACACACTGCACTTTCTGAAGCCCCAGTTTCATGTCAGCCAGATTCCGGGAGAACAGAATACCTCCCTTATAGAGCATGCCAACCTCGTCGCAGAAATCTTCAAGCTCCCGCATATTGTGCGATGCGATGACCGGCGTGAACGGCCGGTCCGCCATCTCACCGGCAAAGATACTCTTCACCCCCTGCCGCATCACCGGGTCAAGCCCGTCAAAGGTCTCGTCACACAGAAGAACTTCCGTGTTCGAGCAGACTCCCAGCAGAACCGAAACCTGCTTCTTCATGCCTTTTGAGAACGTCCGGATCCGGCGTTTTCTGTCCAGTCCGATTTTATCCAGCATCGAAAAGAACCGCTTCTCATCAAATGCCGGATAAAACGTCTCATATGTCTTCGCCATGTCTTCCGGAGAAGCCCCGACCGGTGCATACCAGCTGTCTGAGAGAAAACAGATCTGACTTTTGACCTCCGGGTTTTCATAGACCGGCTTTCCGTTGTAACAGATATCCCCTTCGTCTGCCTTCAGAACACCTGCCAGCATCCTGAGCAGTGTGCTCTTGCCGGCTCCGTTGGTGCCGATCAGGCCATACACCTGGTTGTCCTGAATTTCCGCACTCATGTTCAGGACCGCGGGCACGCCGTCAAAGCGTTTCGTCACATTCCGGATCTCAAACATGCTCTCCTCCTTCCCTGTATATCTCCTCAATAAGCGACAGAATCTCCTCCTTTGGAATCTGAGCCTGCATGGCTTCCCGCAGACTCGCACCCAGCTGTGCCTTCAGTGCTTCCCGCTTCTTCTCACGGAGTATCTGAAGATGCCTGACGTCCGCCACAAAGCTTCCCCGTCCGCGCACCGTGTAGATATATCCGTCCCGCTCCAGCTCCGCGAATGCCTTCTGAACCGTATTGGGATTCACAGACTCCTGCTGCGCGACCTGCCTCACCGAGGGCATCTGCTCATCCTCGGGCATAACACCGCTGAGTATCAGCTTTTCAAAATATTCCGCGATCTGTTCGTATACCGGCCGCGGATCCTGAAGATGAATCATATCCACTGGCGCATAGCCCTCCTCTCTGTCAGATATAGGACATTATTCATATACGTCCTTCCGTGTCATCTGTACTATTTATAATAATACACTTAGGCTGTAAGTTGTCAAGTGGGAAAAAACAGCTGCCCCGGTACCCGGACAGGTACAGAGACAGCTGCTCAAAAGTCATCGTGCCCGGCAGAAAGCACCGGCGCTTCACAGGAAATATGTCACAATACCGTAAATAACCAGGAATCCGGTGATAGCCGGCAGGATCCAGCTCAGATAGAACCGGAAGCCCTTCCACATCTTCATCCCCCTGCCTTCATTGACTTCCTGTATGTAGTTGTCAAATCCCCAGCCAAAGCGGTGTGTACAGAACAGAATTATCAGAAAGGAACCCACCGGCAGGCATATATTCGACACATAGAAGTCTTCCAGATCCATGACCGAGTTGCCCGCGCGCAGTGGCTGAAAAGCACTCCAGACATTGAACCCAAGGGCGCAGGGAAGCGCCAGAAGCGACAGCGCGATGCCGTTGATGATGCCGGCTTTCTTTCTCGGCGTTCCGCGAAGGTCGATCATGTAGGACTGAAGATTCTCGAATACGCCGATCATCGTAGAAAATGCTGCAAAAAACAGAAAAAGGAAAAACACCGTCCCCCAGAGTCTTCCAAGCGGCATCGATTCGAATACCAGCGGGAGCGTCTTGAAGATGAGACCCGGCCCCGCGCCCGGGTCCACGCCATACGCAAAGCAGGCGGGAAAGATGATGAGGCCGGATGTGATGGCGACAATCGTGTCAAGCACCGTCACAATCAGCGCTTCTCCGGTCAGAGACCGGTCCCGGTCGATATAGCTCCCGAAGATTTCCATGCTGCCCATGCCGATGGACAAGGTGAAAAAGCTCTGGTTCAGGGCCGAATAACATACATTCCAGAATCCCTGCTGCTTCACATGATCAACACTCGGAACAAGATAGAAGGACAGCCCCTTCGACGCTCCCGGCAGTGTAAAGGACCGCACCGCCATCAGCAGCATCAGAATGATCAGCATCGTCATGACGACCTTGGTCACCTTTTCAACACTGTTCTGAAGGGAGAAGGAGCAGACGAGAGCTGTGAGAATCACGACGGCAAGCATACATCCGACCTGAACCGCCGGGGACGCCATCATAGCGCTGTAAACCGCATCGACGCCGCCCGCATCAAGTCCCGAAAAGCGCCCTGAAGCCATCAGGCCGGTGTAATACAGGATCCAGCCGGCAATGACCGAGTAATACATCAGCAGGCAGTAGTTGCCTGCCATCGCGAAATACCCCGACACGTGCCATCTGCTGCCTTCTGGCTCGAGCGCACGCAGCGCTGGAAGAATGCTCTTGTGGCTCGCGCGGCCGACAGAATACTCCATTGTCAGAATCGGAATGCCCAGAATTGCCAGGAAGGCCAGATAGATCAGAACAAACAGTCCGCCGCCGTTCTGACCCGTGATGTACGGAAAGCGCCAGACATTGCCAAGTCCAATGGCACATCCGGCTGAAAGCAGTATAAATCCGAGCCTCGATCCGAGCTTTTCTCTTTTCCCCATTTTCTTCCCTCTTATTCTCCTTTTTCACTGTCCGCAGGTCAGGCTGCGGCGGTCATTCTCCATGATCAGATTGCGGTAGAACTGCACGCATCCCGGCAGACAATTGTACTCAATATTCTCGTTCAGCCCGTGCATGCCGCGCATCTGCTCCGGTCCGTAGATGACCGGTGCGAACCGCACGACATTGTCACAGATTTCCTCGTACACCCGCGCATCCGTGGCCCCTGTCATACAGTACGGGCTGCTGGCGACTCCCGGAAATGTCTCCTGAATCACATCGCTGACCATCCCGAAGGCCGGCCCGTGAATGTCAGCCGATTTCGAATAATCGTTGGCGTGCAGGATCTCCATGGTCAGATCATACTTCTTCGCCGTCTTCTCCATCAGTGCCAGGCTCTCTTTCATGCCCTGATGCGGGATAAACCGCATGTTGACCGATACGCTCGCCTCCTCCGGCAGCACGTTGACGGCTTTCGATCCGGATGCCTGCGTGAATGCGGCTGTCGTGCGCAGCATCGCGCCCGCCTGCGCAGAAATCTTCGGCAGCAGTCTCACCAGGAGCGGCTTGAAGAGCCACATGTTCTCAAAGACATACCGCAGGCCAAATGATGCATACGGCGCAAGCGTCTCGAACATCGCCTGCACCTGCGGCGGCATCGCCTTCCGGAACATCTTCCCCTTCTCGACCTCTGTGACAAATGCCGCCAGCCGGACAATCGGCGAGTTCGCCGGTGGAGCACTGGCGTGTCCGCCGTTTCCCTTTGCCGTGAATCTCAGATCAGCCTTGCCCTTCTCGAACACGCCGACCATCGCGAAGTTACCGGGGATTCCCGCGATCGGATCTGTGATGATCCCGCCGCCCTCGTCGACAACCAGGTACGGTCTGACACCGCGCCGCTGCAGCTCAGCCACGATTTTCGGGCATCCGTCTCCGGCCCACTCCTCCGTGCAGGAGGACGAAAGATACACATCCTCTTCCGGCTCGTATCCTTCTTTCAGCAGCTCCTCAACCGCCTCAAAGAAGCCCATGACCGAACACTTTGTGTCCGAAGCACCTCTTCCCCAGACCTTTCCGTCAGCGATATCGCCTGAGAAAGGCTCGTGCAGCCACTTTCCCTCCGCCGGGACCACGTCCTGGTGGCTCATGAGAACCAGCGGCTTATCATGCTTCCTTCCCTTCCATGTAAACAGAAGATTCCCGTCGATATCTGTTTTTTCGAGCTTTTCAAAAACCAGCGGAAACAGCTCCGCGAGCACCTCGTGAAACTTCCGGAATTTCAGCACATCTGTCGTCCCCGCGCAGGACACCGTCTCGCACTGTATCATCGCGGACAATTTCCGGGCAAGCGCCAGTGACTCCTCTTCGCCTGGCTCAGGCCGGTATCCGGCCTGTTTCACCGGGATCCGGAGCGTGCGGATGAGAGCCGCAAGCAGCGCAGCGCCGACGCAAGCAAGAACAATGCCAATCCCAGCCAGAATGATCTTCATAGGCCGCCCTTTCTTCTCTGCGCTTTTACATACATTCTGTATGCCAACCCGATGGTTATGGCGCCGGCCGGCAGAATCAGAACGCTTGTCTGTGACGTGAGAGACGGAACACAGATGAAGAGAATCGACATCAGCAGCAGCGGGAATGCCGCCAGCTTCGGATTCTTCCGGTAATACTGGTATCCGAACGCGCCAAACAGCGCCGGCACCACGTTGTCAAAGGCGGGCGCCAGTGTCGGGCTCGTCAGAACCGGCTGCAGCGGAACCATAAGAAGTACACCTGCTGCCAGCACGCCGATCGTGACGAGCGAGGATGTCGCGATCGAAAGGGTCGAGACAATATCATTTTCCGTCGTTCCGGCCTTTGTGCCCGCGATATCCCGGGCATTCATGGCGCAGGGAATCTTCATGTTGATCAGGTTCCCCGTGATAAATGCCAGATATCCACCTCCGGCCCCCAGCATCGGCGTGTAGATCAGGAACTCCGCGACACTCGACACCGTCCAGACGAGGCCGACCGCCAGATAACCCCGCAGCACCGCCGTCATGTCCGGGCGTGCTCCAAGCACTCGCCCGATGAGAAACGGTGCACCCACAAGCAGCACAAGCGTCACGATCGTACATATCCTTCCGATGCGATGCGTATTGGTTTCATATCGCTCAAGGAATGCCTCTTGTTCTTTCATATGTCACCCCTTTAAAACACCATGGCTGAGAGCATACCGATCAGCATGCTGCCTGCAATCGAGAACCCTTCCAGCCACTTCATGCCCTTTTTTGCCGAGAGCCAGGTGAAGAAGGCCATGACCGCCGCCGACACGAGGCAGACCAGAACCGGCGTGAAGTCCCCCTCGAATGTCAAGTGGCCACGCCCCGATACAAATCCCCCGATGTAACTTCCCAGGTATACCGACACAAGACCTGTGAACATCGCCGTTATTGCCATGTCCCCAAAGCCTTCTCTGCCTGCGTTCTTCTTTTCATCCCTGCCGCGCCGGCGGATCTTCTTCAGATATGACTTGTTGAACAGTACCGAGAGCACCATACCCCACATGATGCAGATGCTCATCAGCAGCGCGATCGTGACGAACGCCTCCGGCGTCATCGTGCTGCCCGAGAGCCGGCCGATTCCGACCTGTTCCGCCGCCGCCTCTGCGACCTGCGTCTCATAGTGCAGAGCGCCGATGACCGACAGGCGCAGCCACGGCCACGGTGTCCCAAGACTTCCGGACAGCGCGATAACGCCCAGCAGGATCCCGACGCTCGGCAGGATACTGAAGCTTGCGCTCGAGACGATCGCGCGCTTTAAGACCGCCGGATCCATGCCTGCCTTCTTTCCGGCCCGGTACGCCCGCACCAGAAAAATCACACAAACGATCGCGACAAAAAGAATAATGAGTCCACATATCAGATATAAAGGCGGACTGTTCAGCTGACTCAGCATACCGTTTTCCCCCATCAGACGCTCTGCCAGGCTGTGATCACAGTTCCCTCGCCTGTGATGTTTTCAATAAACAGATTAATTACCTACAAAGATAGCATGATCCGGGATTCAGAACAAGAAAAACGGCTGCACGCGCCTGGCTTTTTACTGGTATTCCTTACATTTATGAAAATCATGCAAAATGTTGCTTTTTTTAAAAAAGTACTGGACAAACTTGTGCGATAATGCTACTATACAATCGTACCAGATAAAAACCAATCTACTGATCCTCAAAATCCTTTCTTCATATGTTCCGGGGCAGCTCCTGATAAAGGGGCTGCCCCGGAACTATTTTTCTGCCCTTTTTCACGAATTCCCCGCTTATTCCTTCCTGGCAGAAAAAGGCGCCGGCCTTCCTGGCCGGCGCACTACATGCTTTTCATCTGTCCAAAAACCCTTACTCATCCTCCACCGCCGGCAGAAGATGTACTTTTCCGCGCAGCCATATGTCACCCTCAAACCGCCTGCCCTTTGCCGGCACGCCTTCGCAGTTCTTCTTCGGAATCGTAAGCGTCAGCCGAATACCGTTGCAGTTGAGCAGCAGAATCCACAGCTCTGTGCCTGTGATGCGGTTCCTGTCCTCCAGCACCTCTTCGATCTCTCCCAGAACGCTGTAGAGATCGCACTCCGCGCCGCAGGGCATGAACATCGTATCGACGATGCTGTAGAGATTTTCTCCGTTGTTCATTCGTTTTCCGGCGCAGCGCGCCAGGGCCAGCTGACGGTCATAGACACGGTCGCTCTGCTCTGCCCTGGCACCGAGCTGATCCAGAATCTGCGACTGCGAGGCATCTGGCTCAAGCGGCCTGCGAACCTGATGAAATGGAGGGAAGTACGGATACTCCTCCTGCCTTTCCTTGCTCATCGGCAGAAGGATTCGTCCCTTCAGCGCAAGCGCCCCCAGACTCACCGCATTTCCGACCGCCTGCAGTTCCATGTCGCCCAGATCGGAGCGCGCGTTGACATCGAATTTCCTCGTCTCACCCGGGAGGCGCTCCATCTCTTCCATCAGTCCCAGATAATCCCCCGGGTTCTGCAAAGAAAACACAAGCGTCACACCGGACGTGACCTGCCCCACATCGACCACATAGGACTCATCGCGCACCAGCCTCTCGACCACAATGTGATCCATCGGCAGCACATTCAGCACCTGCCCGTCGACAAATGGGACAAATCCACCGTTTCCCGTATCTTCTGACGCATCTTCTGTCGTCAGCCACAGACCGGTAATTCCTGTGTACCTTCCAGTGTAAATCGTGACGTAATCCCGGTGATATCGCTCCGAGCCCTCCACCAGATAGCGGGGCATCTGTTCTTTCGGAACTTTTTCGATCAGCATCCGGCTGATGTCCGACATTTCTTTCATCATCGTCTTCTCAAATGCCTGCGAAGACATATTGTCAAAACCAATTGAAGCTGCGGCAAGATTCATGAATAACGCTCCCGTCTGTTCCCGTCACGATTTATGTCACAGTAACACACGCGTGGAAAAATCGCAACTTGCGCACAGTTTATGCTATACTGTGTGTACCTGACACCGTGCATTTTTAATCTTACGTTTTTGCGGATATATTCAACCGGAGGTAGCTGTATGGAACTGAAAGACTGCATTCACAAAGGAAGGGCGAAGTCGGTCTGGCTTATTGACGGAAAGGCCGTAAAGGTATTCGAGCCGGGATATTCCAAGACGGATGTGCTCTATGAGGCGCTGAACACCGCCAGAGTCGAGGACGCGGGCATGGATATTCCGGATCTTCTCTCTGTTGAAGTTCTGGACGACGGGCGATGGGCCATCGTGAGCGAGTACATCGAGGGAAAGACCCTCGCCGATCTGATGAATGAAAACCCGGAGAAGACGGAAGAATATCTTGATTCCATGGCCGACCTGCAGATTGAGATAAACCACAAGACCAATCCGCTCCTCATCCGTCTGAAGGACAAGCTTGTCCGTGAGATCATCGACGGAGATGCACTGGATGACGCCGTGAAGTACAATCTCCTCACGAAGCTGCAGGGCATGCCCCGCCACACCAAGCTGTGCCACGGTGACTATCAGCCCAATAATATCATCGTCGATGCAAACGGCAAGTGGCATGTGATCGACTGGGTTCACGCAGCACAGGGCAATGCGTCTGCCGATATCGCGCGCACCTGCCTTCTGCTGGAACTTTACCGGCCGGGGCTCGCCGAGATGTACATGAAGCTGTTCTGTGAGAAGACCAACACCAAGGTATCCTATGTCAGGGAGTGGATGCCGATCATAGCGGCAGCCGAGCTTCAGAAAAAGCGCCCCGAAGAGCGCAAGCTCCTCGAGCTGTGGACCAACTCTCTCAACGGCTGAAAAGCACCAGTTTCCGCTGCCTATAAAGGATTGCGATATCTGTGATTATTGACAAAGCCCCGTCCCATGCTCTGATCGCATGAGACGGGGCCTTGTTGTATCTGCTGAAAAAGTTCTCACTTTGTGCTTACAACCTTGTGCTTCGGGATAAGAACCTGTGTTCCGCCCATATACGGCTGAAGAACTTTCGGGATCTTTACGCTGCCGTCAGCCTGCAGATTGTTCTCCAGGAATGCGATCAGCATGCGGGGCGGAGCGACGACGGTATTGTTCAGAGTGTGTGCCAGATATTTTTTCTTATCCGGTCCCTGCACGCGGATCTTAAGTCTTCTTGCCTGTGCGTCTCCGAGATTCGAGCAGGAACCGACTTCAAAATACTTCTTCTGGCGCGGTGACCATGCTTCCACATCCAGCGACTTGACCTTCAGGTCGGCAAGATCCCCGGAACAGCACTCCAGCGTACGGACCGGAATATCCATTGAGCGGAAGAGTTCAACGGTGTAATTCCACAGTCTGTCAAACCACATCATGGAGTCTTCCGGTTTGCACACGACGATCATTTCCTGCTTTTCGAACTGATGAATCCGGTATACACCGCGCTCTTCGATACCGTGCGATCCCTTTTCCTTGCGGAAGCACGGCGAATACGATGTCAGCGTGAGCGGAAGCTTTTCCTCCGGCGTGATGGTATCGATGAACTTACCGATCATGGAGTGCTCTGAGGTGCCGATAAGATAAAGATCCTCGCCCTCGATTTTGTACATCATGGCGTCCATCTCATCAAAACTCATGACACCGTTCACCACGTTGCCGTGGATCATGAACGGCGGCACGCAGTAAGTAAATCCCTTGTTGATCATGAAGTCTCTCGCATAAGAGAGAATGGAGGAGTGCAGGCGCGCGATATCGCCCATCAGATAATAGAAACCATTGCCGGCAACCTTTCCAGCCGCCTCCAGATCAATTCCATCAAAGCTCTCCATGATGTCGGTGTGGTACGGAATCGGATAATCCGGGACAACCGGCTCGCCAAACTTCTCTCTCTCGACATTAAATGTGTCATTTTTCCCGATCGGCACGGACGGATCGATGATATTCGGGATCCGCATCATGTCGTTTGTGAGCTTTTCCGTGACTTCGGCATGTCTGGCATCGAGTTCCTTGATTCGATCCCCGTTTTTGGTGACCTGGGCCTTTATCTTTTCCGCCTCTTCCCGATTGCCTGCCTTCATTGCGGCGCCGATCTGTCTGGAAAGTGTATTTCTGGATGCCTTCAGCTCATCAGCCTCTGCCTGGATTGTGCGTGCCTCTTCATCCAGCGCAATCACCTCATCGACAAGCGGAAGCTTCTCATCTTCAAACTTCTTTCTGATATTTTCCTTTACAATGTCCGGATTTTCTCTGACGAATTTGATGTCAAGCATCTCTCTACTCCTCTTTGCTTTCTGTATTTTGATCTTTAAGTTCCTGCATGGATCTTGCTTTTATCTATCTCTTTTTTCCCCGCTGCTGCGCTCGCTCCGGTGACTCTTTTGTGCCGTTAAGCGCCCGTTCCAGCGAGATCTGCTCTTCTTCACTGATATCTCCCTTACACGTTCCGTTCTTCACTTCCCGCGCAAAGGTAAAAGATCCGCTCGTGGCGTGCATAATATTAAGGATAAACCCATTGTCGTTTTTGTCAAGGAGCGTGACCGCAAAGCTCAGATTTCCTCCGTTTTCCTCGTATGCATTGTACTGAACGAATCCAACCTTCTGCAGGCATTTATTCTGCTGTGCATACAGGTCATTGAGCGAATTCCGATTGGCCTGCTGCATCTCCCGGATCTCCTGTATATCATCCAGGCCATCCGCAAGCAGATGTTCCACCGACTTTCCGTCATCCCCGCGCATCAGCCTGGCCATCCTGGCTCTGAGCTTGTTCTCCCTCCCGATAGCCACAGCCGCCATTGAAATGGAGATAATGGACAGAACCGCCAGAACCGCGATCGCAGCCAGCAGCAATATACTCGTATCCATCTTTTAACTCTTCTTTCCCTCTTTCATCAGCACCTGGCAGATGCGCTCAAAATCTTCCTGTGAGAAGAAACTGATCTCGATTTTTCCTTTGTCTTCGCCCGACTCACGGATCCGGATCTTACTGCCCAGGGCTTCTCCAATTGTCTCTTCATACTGTCTGAGATATGCTTCCCGGACCTTGTCCTTCTTTGCCGTTCTGTCCGGCACCGGATTCTGGATTTCCTTCACCAGTTTTTCTGTTTCCCGGACGGAGAGTTTCTTTTCAAGAATCTGAAGCGCCGCCTGATACTGATCTTCCTTTGACTCCAGGCCCAGAAGTGCCCTTGCATGACCCCCGGAGAGTGTGCCGTCACTGACCAGTGCCTGCACTCTTTCATCCAGTTTCAGAAGTCGCAGGGAATTGGTTACCGCGGCGCGGGATTTTGATACTCTCTGAGCCACCTCGTCCTGTTTGAGACGGTACTCGTCAATGAGCTGCTCATATCCTCTCGCCTCTTCGATCGGATTTAAGTCTTCCCTCTGGATGTTTTCAATCAGTGCAATTTCCATCCGGCTGCGGTCCGTGTACTCTCTGACAAGAACCGGAACTTCCTTCAGGCCCGCCATCCGGGCAGCGCGCCACCGTCTCTCGCCGGCGATGATCTCATAAAAATCTCCCTTTTTCTGCACCAGAAGGGGCTGTATCACTCCGACATTCCTGATGGAATCTGCCAGTTCCTGAAGAGAATCTTCCCGGAAGACTTTTCGGGGCTGCTTTTTGTTCGGCTCCACAAGTGAGATCGGCACGAGAAGTTCGCCGTCTTCTCTTTCATTTCCCTGATCTTTCTTCGCGGATTTTTTTCCGTCTTCCAGGTCTTGTAATACCGATGCCTCTTCAATACTTTCGGTGCTTTTTAATGCGGCTGCTTCCGGATCAGCCTGTGATCTCTCAACTCCCCGCACTCTTTGTCTGGCAGTACTGTCCGTTACGGAAGATCTGCTCTTCTTGTCTTTTTTGACGGCCGGCTTTTCCTCGTCTTTGACATCTGTCGGGATCAGAGCCCCAAGTCCTCTCCCGAGAGCCGAATGTTTCACTTTCTTAGCTGTCATACTCTTTACGTCTCAGTCCTTGAACTTTCTTCTGATAATTTCCTTTGCAAGCTTTTTGTAGGCAAGCGCACCGGCTGACTTCGGATCATATTCCGTCACTGGCATGCCGTGACTCGGTGCCTCGGCCAGTCGAATATTTCTCGGTATTATTGTCCGGTATATTTTCTGATTCAGATTGTCCTTTACATTTTCCACGACCTCAAGGGATAGATTCGTCCTTGCATCATACATAGTGAATACGACTCCCTCGATTTTAAGCTCCGGGTTCAGTCCCTTCTGCACCAGTTCGATTGTCTGTATCAGCTGTGTCAGACCTTCCAGCGCATAATATTCACACTGAATCGGAACCAGCACCGTATCGGCGGCTGTGAGTGCATTGACCGTGAGCATATTCAGTGAAGGAGGGCAGTCCATGAGGATGAAGTCATATTGCTCTTTCACCTTCTGAACTGCATTCTTCAGAAGATATTCGCGCTGATTCATATTGATCAGCTCAATCTCGGCTCCCGCCAGATTGACGTTAGAGGGAATCAGGTCAAGATTCTTATATACATCCCGGCATATGCACTCCTCTGTCGGGCATTCGCCCAGCAGGAGCTCATAGATCGTATTTTCGATTTCTTCTTTATTAATGCCAAATCCACTGGTGGTATTCCCCTGCGGATCAACATCGACAACCAGAACTTTTTTTCCTGCATCTGCCAGACTGGCAGCCAGGTTGATTGACGTTGTTGTCTTTCCAACACCACCTTTCTGGTTTGTTATTGCGATTGTTCTCTTCATTCCCCTTTCTCTCCGCGAACCTGTTGTTCACAATTCAGGAATGTTTCACGTGAAACATTCCTGTGTCAAAGTCAAAATGTTTCACGTGAAACATTTCTGAAGTTCATTATAGCATCTCTTGTGCCTCTCTGCCCGCCAGAGTTAAATATTTATTATGGTGTTGTCTCATGTCTGATTGCAAACTTTTTTGAGCAAATCTATAATAAAAGAATCTAATAGTGCATGTATAACTGCCCTGAGCAGAGAAAGGCGTCCGATGAACAGGACTACAAAAAAATCTATGGTTCTCCTTGCTGGTGGCCTTACAGTACTCGCAATGTGGAACCGCTATCTTCAAAAAACCATACAAGATGAAGACGATTCTGAGAGTAAACCACAGAAGGTGTGGAATTTTCGTAAATCGGCTATACGGTATTCCTGCCTTGGAGAAGGATCTCCGATACTTCTCGTACATGATATCGGGGGTAACTCATCTTCTATAGAGTGGAGCGAGTCTGCCCCGCTGCTTGCCCGCAGGCACAAGGTATATACCATTGATCTTCCTGGATTTGGCTATTCAGACAAGCCTGTTATGACGTATACGGCATATCTTTTTGCAGATGCCATTGTTGCTTTCATAAAAGAAATTATCGGGGAGAAGACAGATATTATTGCATCGGGTCAGTCCTCCGGGATTGCACTCTCCGTGGAAAAAATTGAACCAAACCTGGTCAATAAAATCATTCTGGTAAACCCATCCTCGCCGGTAATGCGCCAGCCTTCCAGAGGGGCTGCCCGGGCACTCCACTCTGTGTATAAAATTCCGGTATTGGGGACTTTTGCCTATAACCTGAGATTTAACCGTCTCCGGATGGAAGATATCGTCCCGGCGGCGCAATTCTACCGCCCCCAGAATGTTTCCAGAAAGCTCATCCATGCCTTTTATAAAAATGCTCACCGGGAAGAAAGTGGAGCAATCTCTGTCTTCACCAGCCGCATCAACAACATGTTCATCGTCCCGACGGGCCATTTTGTAAAAGAAGCGAAGAATCTCTCCATCATATATGGAAAGTATAATCTGGAGGAGTTCCCGGTTCTGCGCCGATACAAGGAGCTGAATTCACAGATTCTGTTTGCTCCGATCGAAGAGTCAAGAAAATTCCCACAGCTTGAAATGCCGGATATTTTTGCCGCACAGGCAGATGCTATTCTGTGAGAATTGCCTGTCATGAAAGCAGCGCGGCGGGATCTGAGATTCCGGATCCTGCCGCGCGTTCTGTTTTCAATACCTGTGTCAGAGGGGGTTGTTTTTTGGCGTTCCCGCTTTACGCGGATACTTTTTTGGTGTCTTTGCACATTTCTGTATGAAAACGATCGCTCTTTGCACATCTGTGCCTGGAAGTGTAAAGAACTGTGTGGAAACTGTCTTTGCGCCAAGAACATGGATTGCGTTAGCCGCTTGGGGCAGCTCATCCCGGACGGCAGCAGTCTTGTAAGCCGCAAAGTATCCGCCGATCCTGACATACGGAAGGCAGTACTCGCAGAGGACCGGAAGCGGAGCAACGGCCCGGGATACAGCAAAGTCGAATGTATCGCGCAATTCGGGTAGTCTTGCGCCGTCCTCCGCCCTGGCGTGAATCATCTGGACATTCCTCAGATCATTATCTTTCGTGACGGCGGAAAGAAAATTCAGACGTTTGTTCAGAGAATCCAGCAGTGTCAGGTGCATCTGTTCAAGCATGATCTTCAGTGGAAGGCCGGGGAACCCGGCGCCCGTTCCCACATCGATCATCCGGCAGGTGGGACTGATGGTTATATCGGCCATCCTGGCAGCCTGAATCAGACTCAGGCTGTCCAGAAAGTGCAGAATATAGACATCCCGCTTTTCCGTGATCGCAGTCAGATTCATGACGGCATTGACTTCGACGAGTTTGCGGTAATACGCATCAAATATTTCCATCTGCCTGTCGTCTGGTATCAGGCCAAAGCTTTTCAGTCCTTCCTTAAATTCCGCTTCACACATCTGTTTTTCTGCTCCTGCTTTGTTTTTCAAGGTATACGAGCAAGACCGAAATATCCGCCGGCGACACACCGGAGATCCGGGACGCCTGCCCGATCGAGCGCGGGCGCATCGCGGAGAGCTTCTGAAGTGCTTCGATCCGAAGACCATACACGTCATCGTAGCGGATATCAGCCGGAATCAGCCGCTTTTCAAGTTTTTCAAAATGCCGGACCTGAATCTGCTGACGCCGTATATATCCTTCATATTTTATCCGTATGTTCACTTCTTCCTGCACTGCGGCAGGGAGGACGGGGCGCTGCGGATCAATACTCGCAAGCTTTTCATAGGAAAGCTCAGGACGGCGGATCAGTTCCGCAAGCGTTGTTCCGTTCTCAAGCCTCTGACTGCCGAACCGCTGAAGAAGTGATTCAACCTCCGGCTTTGTTCCCACATGGGTGTGGGCCATTCGCTCAATTTCCTGATTGATTTCTTCCTGCTTATGCCTGGTCTGATTCATCCGTGTGTCGGATATAAGTCCGACGGCGTGTCCGTAGTGCGTGAGTCTCTCGTCGGCATTGTCCTGCCGCAGCAGAAGTCTGTACTCGGCCCTTGACGTCATCATGCGGTACGGCTCTGTCGTCTGCTTGGTGACAAGATCATCGATCAGTACACCGATATATGCTTCCGAGCGACTGATGATCAGTGGCATTTTTCCCTTTGCGTACTGCGCCGCGTTGATTCCTGCGATGATTCCCTGCGCCGCTGCTTCTTCATACCCGGAACTGCCGTTGATCTGACCGGCCGCAAACAGACCGGCGACAGACTTGAATTCCAGACTTTCTTTCAGCTGCGTGGCGTCGATGCAGTCATACTCGATCGCGTATGCGTTTCGCACGATTTTCGCGTGTTCCAGACCCGCCACCGAATGGATCATTGCGTACTGAACATCTTCCGGCATGGATGAGGAAAAACCGCTCAGATACATCTCGTTGGTGTATAACCCCTCCGGTTCGATAAAGATCTGGTGCCGGTCCTTGTCGGCGAACTTCATCACCTTGTCCTCGATCGAAGGACAGTAGCGGGGTCCGGTAGCGTGAATACGTCCGGAATACAGAGGGCTCCTGTCTATATTGTCGCGTATTATTTTATGTGTTTCAGTATTGGTATATGTGAGCCAGCAGGAGACTTGTTTCTTCTGAATCTTGTCCGGATCTGTCGTAAAGGAAAAGGGAACGATTCTCTCATCTCCGAACTGCTCTGTCATCTTTGAGAAGTCTATCGAACGCCTGTCGACCCTGGCCGGCGTTCCGGTCTTGAACCGCCGAACGCTGATATCCGCCGCCAGGAGCGAATCTGTCAGATGATTGGCGGCCATCAGGCCGTTTGGCCCCGTGTGATAACTGGTCTCGCCGAAGATACAGCGGGACTTCAGATACACACCTGTCGCCAGTACCACAGCCTTTGCGTAATATGTACCTCCGGAGAGCGTCCTTACACCGATGATTCTGCCGTGTTCGATCAGCAGCTGCGAGACCTCCGCCTGACGGACAAGCAGATGATCTGTATTCTCCAGAACTCTTCTCATCCGGCGGCTGTATTCCTGCTTGTCCGCCTGTGCGCGCAGAGAGTGCACCGCAGGTCCTTTGGAGGCATTCAGCATCTTGCTCTGGATGAATGTAGCATCAATGTTTTTGCCCATTTCACCGCCCAATGCGTCGAGTTCCCTCACCAGATGGCCCTTGCTGGTTCCGCCGACATTCGGATTGCAGGGCATCATCGCAATGCTGTCACAGCTGACCGTAAAACAGATTGTCTCAAGTCCCAGTCTTGCACTTGCCAGAGCAGCCTCACAGCCTGCGTGACCGGCTCCTACGACGATGACATCCCAATATTCCTCAATAAAGTGACTTCCCATGTCTATCCTCTCTGCCTGCTCATTTACCCATGCAGAATTTTGAAAAAATACGGTCTGCCAGATCATCCTCGATCTCTTTGCCGAGTATCATCCCGAGTGAAGTATACGCTCCCATCAGGTCAATCGTAAAGAAATCCTCGCTCAAGCCGTCTCGTATGGACTTTTCCACATTATTCAGGCTTTTTTGCGCCTCTCTGAGCAGATATTTGTGTCTCTCATTCGTGATGATCACCTGGTCATTCGACTGCAGCGCCCCGGAGGCGAATTTTTCTGTTAGAATACGCTTCAGCTCGTCCATTCCGTCTCCGGTGCGCGCAGAGAAAGAGATGACAGGAGACGGAAGCAGCAGCTTGATGTCCTCCTTTTTGAGCCGGGCGTTGAGATCATTCTTGTTCAGCAGCGTGATATAAAAGACGCCGCTTTCTTTCAGTCTGCGGATGATGGAATAGTCCTCTTCTTCAAGTGTCTGGCTGGAATCGATGACATACAGAATCAGGTCCGCATCTTCTACAGCGCCCCAGGCTTTTTCTACACCGATTTTCTCGACTATGTCATCCGTCCTGCGGATACCGGCCGTGTCCATCAGAAGGAGGGACAGGCCATTAACCGTCACGTTCTCCTCCAGAATATCCCGGGTCGTCCCTGCCACATCGGTGACGATTGCCCGGTCGGCTCCGGAGAGCAGGTTCATGAGGGACGACTTTCCGGCATTGGTGCGCCCCAGAATGACGGTGCGGATGCCTTCTTTCAATATTCTTCCCTCATCGGCATGCTCAAGCAGTGCGTTCAGCTGACTCTCCCAGCGTTCGACGTCCTTTTCCAGGATCGATCCGTAATTCACCAGTTCCATATGCTCCGGGTCATCAAGTGCCGCCTCGATTCTGGCTGTATGATCCAGAATCCCGTCGCGGATTTCCTCGAGCTCACGCGAGAGTCTTCCGGACAGCTGCAAGACGGAAGCTGAGACCGCCCACGAGTTTTTCGCGTTGATGAGATCCATGACCGCTTCCGCCTGGGACAGATCAATCCGGCCGTTCAAAAAGGCTCTCCGGGTGAATTCTCCTGGCTGCGCCGGTCTTGCACCGGCTGCAATGACGGACGCGAGAACTTTCTTCTGCACCAGAATCCCGCCGTGGCAGTTGAATTCGACCACATTCTCACGGGTGTAGGTGTGCGGTGCGCGCATGACACTCACCAGGCATTCGTCGCACACTCTTCCGTCCGCGTCCAGAACCTTGCCATAGTGAATCGTGTGACTCGCCGCTTCCTTCAGCTTCCTGCCGTACGGGGACAGAAAGATCCGGTCAGCTATGGCGATGGCATCCTCACCGCTGACACGGATGATGCCGATGCCGGCCGGCCCGGATAGATTTGTTGAAATTGCTGCAATCGTATCTTCCATATACAAAATCCGCCGTCAGAAAAAATGATTCTGACGGCGGCTCCAGACGTATTATTCCTGTTCTTCACTTCTCCTGCTGCCCAGGGCGTCCGCCGGAGATCTTCCTGCTTTTGACCGGTCAATATAAATCACGACGTGCCGGTAAGGATCGTCACCCTCACTCTTTGTGGAAACGTAGCGGTCACCCTGCAGAGCGGCGTGGATAATCCGCCTCTCATACGGGTTCATAGGCTCCAGTTCCACCGGGTGGCCCGTCCGTTTTGCCTTGGCAGCCATGTTCCTGGCCAGATTTTTCAGAGTCTCTTCTCTTCTGTGGCGGTAATTCTCCGTGTCGAGCTTTACGCGGATATACTTTTCCCGCCCCTTGTTCACGACAAGACTTGTCAGGTACTGAAGGGAGTCCAGCGTCTGACCCCTCTTTCCGATCATGATCCCGGCGTCATCCCCTTCGATATCGACGATGACCGTGTTGTCACTCTCGTAGGAGAATGTGATTGTCTCTGTGAGGCCAACCGAATGAAAGATGGCATCCAGGAAGTCTGTCACTCTTTTTTCGATTTCTTCATGCGTAAGCTGCTTCTTTTCTGCCTTTTCCGCAGACACACCCGAAGTCTTAGCTGGAGCGTCTGACGCAGCCGGAGATTCTTTTCTCGATTCTCTGGTCCTCACAGGCGTCACCGCTTTCTGTTTTTCCCGCGGCTTCTCATCCTGTCGGATGGATGGCTCTGCTGGAACCTTCGAAGCTGCTTTTTCTTCTTTTTCCGGCGCCGTTCTTCTGGCAGCTATCTCCTGTACCTTCTGGGAAGCTTCTCTGCGGCGCCTGTCATCTTCCATTTCCTCGTTCGTTTTTTCCCAGGCCCTGATCTTTGCCTGCTTTGCGAAAAGGCCCAGGATGCCGGCACTGCCCTGCTCAAGGACTTCATAGGCAAGGTGATCCGAAGAAATTCCAAGCTGAATGCAGGCTTCTGTGACAGCTTCATTAACTGTCTTTCCCGTTACTTCAATTTTCTTCATTGTTCAATTCCGCTTACTGGCTCTTGCTGGAGGTATTCCGGTTCAGATACTTCTTGTTCCTGTTCTCATAGCGGTTGTTGAATTCAGCAACCATCCCCGCCTTTGCGGCAAGACTTCCGGGCGCGGCATTCGCGGCCCTGGCTACTGAAGCTGCCTGGCGTTCCTCTTCTTCCGTCACATGACTGCCGGCTCTGCCGGCCTTTTCCTTCATGCTGGTTCTCGGACGCATCTGGGAAGCGGCTGCGGCCTGTGCAAGCTCTCTCGTGTACCGGCTGCCGATCTGTCTCGTGTTGATTGTCGCCTTGCCCTCCAGCTCAGTCGAAGTAATTCCCTTTTTCTCCAGCTTCTTTTTTCTCTTTTCGCGGTTCTGCTCGACGATCTTGTCAATGCCGATCGCATCGATCTGCCGATTTACAATGACCGTCTGAATCGTCTGGATCACAGCCGTCGCGATCCAGTACAGACCGAGTCCTGCCGGAACTGTGAATGCAATCCATGCCGACATGATCGGCATGAAGTACATCATCATGTTCATGGAGGCGTTCATCGGATTGTTCTTGTCCTTGGATGTCGGATTCTGAACCTGCGCAACTTTCACAGAGATGAACTGCGACACACCGGACAGGATCGGGATGAGAATGGCAATTCCCATGACGGACCGCGGCATCTGCGACATAGAAACCCCGAGGAAATTGTTCATCGCGTCAAGCTTGGACACGCTCTGACTTATCACATCCGCCGAATTCGGAAAAAGTCCGGATATCGTCTGCCACTGGGACTGTGTCAGACTGGACATGGTTATCTCCGCAGTCCTCGTTACATCCCAGTCCACGTTCATTCCCAGCGCGCCATTCAGGGTATCCTTAAATCCGGGATTAGCCGAGATAGACGTAAGAATATCCTGCAGAGGCCCTGCCAGTCGGTTTACATACGCCGGAATCTCCCGGAATACCTGATACAGACCGAACAAAATCGGCATCTGAATGAGCAGCTGAAGACATCCTCCCAGCTGCGATACACCATATTTTTCGTAAACATCCTTCATCTCAGCCTGCATGTTCAACATAGCCTGCTGATCAGAATTCCTGCCTTTGTATTTTTTCTGGATGGCATCGATCTCCGGCTGCATGGCGATCTGAAGCTTCTGCATTCTGGACTGTTTGACGGTCAGCGGCATCATGCAGAGCTTGACGATCAGCGTGAACAGAATGATCGCCAGGCCGACATTACCGATTCCAAGCTTGTACATGCCCTCAAAAAGCAGATTCAGGACAAATCCGAGGACATTTGCGATAGGAGTGAAAATCGCATACATTCGAATGTTTCCTCTCTGGCCCTGTCTCACGGGACAGGATCATATCCTCCCTTGTGCAGGGGATTACATCGTAGAATTCTTTTAAATGCCATAAAACCGCCCTTCAGCGCCCCATACCGGTTGATTGCCTGAATGGCATACACGGAACACGAAGGAATGTAGCGGCACGTCGGTCCGCCTTTATAGGGTGATATCGCCTTCTGATAGAACCGGATCAGCCCGATCAGAACCTTTTTCATTATCTTGCAGTCTTCCTGCTTCTCCCAGAAGCGTAACCATGGCATCTTCTGTCTCTTTTATACCTTTGTTTCTCAGACCCATTCTGGCGATAAAAATATAATCGCAGTTTTTCTGAACACTGTCCGCATTGAGCCGGAATGCCTCGCGGATCAGTCTGGCGAGTCTGTGCCGGACGATACTGTTCCCGACCTTCTTACTGACGGATACCCCGAGTCGAATCGTATCCGCGTGATTTTCAGCTGTATAGAGTACAAGATACCGGTTTGACCGGCTGTTGTGCTCCCGGTAGACTTTTTGAAAATCCTGGTTCTTCCGTAGTGTTTCAAAATTTCTGTATTTCATATTTCCCGGCCTGTTACAGTTTGCCGTCCTTCAGGATGTTAAGCTGAAAACGGCTGGTGTTTCTGATATAGAAAAAAAGATGCCGATCAAACAACCGGCATCTGTAATACTTCTGTCTTTCGAAAAGACCTGCCGCCTGTCTCAGGCTGAAAGCTGCTTTCTTCCCTTTGCTCTTCTTGCAGCAAGAACTTTTCTGCCGCCCTTTGTGCTCATTCTGGAACGAAAACCGTGAACCTTGGCTCTCTGTCTCTTCTTCGGCTGAAATGTCATCTTCATAACGCAACTCACCTCCATCTTGTTCAAAATCGTGGCGGGATATTTCACAGTAAATTGAAAAAACACCATTTGTCATTATAAGAATATCGGGTCTTGCCTGTCAATCCTTTTTTTATTTTTCCCGCACCTTTTCCAGTTTTCCACATTTGATGTGTAAAAAACGTGGAAAATGCCGAAAAACCGGCTGTTCTGGCGGTGAACAAATGTTTTCCACATTTTGTGTATAACTTGTGGAAAACTGGTTCATATCCCGGGGGATAGACGGTGCATTACGGCGCAAATGCACTCCAGGACAAGTCCGGCGCGGAAGAGCCGGCTGGTGCAAAACTGTGCGCCGTCTGTGCACAGACAGGCCTCTCTGCATTGTAATCCGGCCCTTTTTGGTATATTATAAGTAAGACTATGTTTTTACCTTCAGGGCAGGAATCATGTGAATATGGACGAATTAAAAGCAAAATGGAACGACATTCTCGAGGCATTCCGACAGGATTTTGAAATACAGAATGTCTCTTTCTCAACCTGGATCAAACCGCTGAAGCTGTACTCCCTCGAGGGAAATACAGTTATTCTCGTCAGCGACGAAGATCCCCAGGTCATCGACTATATACGAAGAAAATACAAAAAGCCCCTGAAGGTAGCAATCTCTGAGGTTATGGGCCGGGAATATGACCTGGAGATCACTTCGGTGAAAGAGATAAAAAGCGCCAGGACCAATTCGACGGAGGAACAGACCCGGATCTCCAAGGCTGCCAGTGACATGTCACTGAATCCGAACTATACGTTCAGCAACTTCATCGTCGGAACAAACAACAATCTGGCTCATGCAGCATCTCTGGCCGTGGCCGAGACGCCAGGCGAAGTATACAATCCGCTTTTCATCTACGGAGGCGTGGGACTTGGCAAGACTCATCTGATGCAGGCGATTGCGCACTTTATTCTGGAACACCGGCCGGAACTGAAGGTTCTGTACGTGACCAGTGAGACCTTTACCAATGAGCTGATCGATTCCGTAAAGAACGGACGCAATTTCCAGTTCCGAGCGAAATATCGGAATATCGACGTTCTCCTGATCGATGATATTCAGTTTATTATAGGAAAGGAAGCAACTCAGGAAGAATTCTTCCATACCTTTAACGATCTGTATCAGAACAACAAGCAGATTGTCATCACATCCGATAAGCCGCCCAAGGAGATGGAAACGCTCACGGAGCGTCTGCGGACAAGATTCGAGATGGGACTGCCGGTTGACATTCAGATTCCGACTTACGAGACCAAGATGGCCATTCTTAATAAGAAGTGCGACATGAAAGGACTCGACATTCCGGCGGATGTGAAGGACTTCATTGCGACACACATTAAGTCCAACATCCGGGAACTGGAAGGATCCCTGACCAAGCTTTCCTTTTACTCGAACCTGACGCACGAAAAGATCACACTTCCTGTGGCGCAGGAGGCCCTGAAGGACCTCATCTCTCCGGAGAGCAGCCGCGAGATCACGCCGGATCTGATCGTCAAAATCGTCGCAGATCATTTCAACCTCACGCCGGATGCTATCCTGTCTCAGAGCCGCAATGCAGAGCTCAACTATGCGCGCCAGATTGTCATGTACCTCTGCCGGCAGATGACGACCGCCACACAGAAGCAGATCGGAGATCTGCTGGGGCGCGATCACTCGACGATAAAACACGGGGTAGACAAGATTGCAAAGGACATCCTGACCGACAGTTCCACACGCGATACCGTGAATGTCCTCATCAAGAAGATAGATCCTTCCTGATTTCCAAGAGTTTTCCACATCAATGTGGAAAACCTTTTAAAAACTTTTCCCTCTTCCGCAGGATTTTGTGAAGCGCTGTACAAAAGAATGCGCAAATACCCTGGAATCTCAGCGGATTGTCCGTGCACACCGGTTGAAAGGCGTGCATGGCGCAAAGAAGCTTAGGGAAAAGACCAGCGGAAATTCCGGGAGTTTTCAAAAGAATTCCCGGTGCAATCCGCTGCCGATCCGTTTTGTTTTACACATCCGGAACCGCACAAACAGCGGGCCTGGTGGTATTTTTCAGCTTTTGCGCGGCCCCTACGGCTACGACGGCGGAAAAATATATATACATACATACAGCCGGCCACACCAGACTGAAAGTGGAAAGGAGTTTTCACAACATGAAACTGTCATTCAGCAAACAGGATCTTTTAAAGGGAATCAACACCGTCGCAAGGGCGGTCCCAACACACACGACTATGCCTGTTCTTGAATGTATTCTCATAGACGCCAGAACCAATCAGATCACTTTTACGGCAAATGACACCGAACTTGGAATATCTACGGTCACAGATGGAACGATTGTTGAAAAAGGTACGGTTGCCATTAATGCGAGAATCTTCAGTGACATCGCAAAGAAACTGCCAGATGATCTGATCTGCATCGAGACAGATGAACGCAATACGATGACCATCACCTGCGGTTCCGTTGTCTTTAATATTCCCGGACAGTCCGGTGAGGAATTTCCATATCTTCCGGCCATTGCAAAGGACAAGGCGGTCACACTCAGCCAGTTCCTGCTGAAGTCCCTGATTGAGCAGACAATCTTCTGCACTGCCCCTAATGACAACAACAAAATGATGCAGGGGGAGCTTTTTGAGATCCGCAACGGCGTACTGCGTATCGCCGCGCTGGACGGGCACAGAATTGCACTTCGCACTGTGAAGCTTGACGGAACACCGGACGACGAAAAAGTGATTGTTCCGGGAAAGACACTGCAGGAAGTCGCAAGAATTCTGGGAAATGATACCGACAGCAAAGTTGAACTGTTCTTCACGAAGAATCATCTCATGTTCGCCTTTGACAGCACACTGGTTGTCACGCAGCTCATCGAAGGCGAATATTTCCGGATCCAGCAGATGATCAACTGCGACTACGAGACAAAGGTGACGGTAAGCAAGAATGACTTTGCCGGAGCCATCGACCGCTCGACTACGATGATCCGCGAGACGGAACACAAGCCGATTGCGCTGAAAATCGGAGAGGACGAGATGGAAGTTTCCGCCAACACGGAACTCGGCAGGATGAATGACAGGATCCCGGCAACGGTAGAAGGAGAGGAGCTCATGATCGGATTTAATCCGAAATTCCTGCTGGATGCTCTGAAAGTTGTTCCGGACGAAATGGTGACAATGTATTTCTCCGGTTCCAAGCGTCCGCTATTCATCCGGGACGAAGAGAGCTCATATCTGTATCTGATCCTTCCGGTCAACATGGGAGTGTGAGATGGATAGCGTTTCATTTACGGGTGATTTCATCAAACTTGGCCAGGCGCTTAAGCTGGCCGGAGTGGTCGGATCCGGCGTCGAGGCAAAGATCGTCATTCAGGGCGGAGATGTCACCGTGAACGGACAGACAGAGACGCGCCGGGGCAGAAAGCTGACCGGCGGAGAGAAAATAGGCTATATGGGTAAGACATTCACCGTGCAGAAGGAATCCTAAAGTTGATCATTGAGTCCGCAGAGCTGAAAGATTTCCGGAATTACGAATATCTGAAGATCGCCTTAAGTCCCTCTGTAAATATTTTTTATGGCGACAATGCCCAGGGAAAGACCAATATCCTGGAGGCTCTCTCGGTAGCAGCAACATCCCGGTCGCACCGCGGCGCGAAGGACAGGGAGATGATCCGGATCGGGCAGAGCGAGGCTCATATCAAACTGTTTCTTGACAAGCACGGTATGAGAAATCGCATTGACGTCCATCTGCGCTCAGGCAGCGCGAAGGGAATCGCTGTCAACGGAATACCGGTCCGGCGCATGAGTGAGATTTTCGGAATGCTCAATCTTGTGTTTTTCTCGCCGGAGGACCTTGACATCATACGGGAGGGCCCGGCGGTGCGGCGGCGCTTCATGGACATGGAGCTGAGTCAGATCGACGGAATCTATCTGAATCAGCTGCTTCGCTATAACAAGGTCCTGCAGAACCGGAACAGAATTCTGAAAACTCTGTCCCTGGCGCCATCGAAAGCGGATGAAGCTACGCTTTCGGTTCTGGATGAGCAGCTGGCGCTGTATGGTGAGACGGTGATTGCCGGCAGAAAGAAATTTATAAGCCGGATCAGTCCCATTGCCGGTAAGATTCACGCGGATATAACCGGCGGACAGGAGCATCTGCAGATTGTGTATCTTCCCGATTCCGATTCCGGTACATTCGCGGACCGGCTGGCTGCGGGGCATGAGAGAGATCTGCGGTTCGGGCAGACCGGAGAGGGACCACATCATGATGATCTCGGATTCCTGATCAATGAAAGGGATGTGAAGCATTTCGGTTCCCAGGGGCAGAAGCGCACGGCTGCGCTTAGTGTCAAACTGGCGGAGATTGAGCTGGTGAAGAGCGTCATCCATGACGATCCGGTTCTGCTGCTGGATGATGTGCTCTCTGAGCTTGACCGGCGCCGGCAGGAGTATCTGCTTGCGAGTATCAGCCGGATTCAGACTATCATCACATGTACGGGCATTGATGAATTTGTCAGGAGTCACACTCTGCAGCCGGAAGACAGACAGACGAAGGTTTTTTACGTAGAAAAGGGAAAGGTCATACAAAATGGCAAGTGAAGAGGCAGAAAAGAATTACAGCGGCGATCAGATCCAGGTACTCGAGGGTCTGGAAGCTGTGAGAAAGCGGCCAGGCATGTATATCGGCACAACTTCTTCCCGCGGTCTTCATCATCTGGTCTACGAGATCGTTGATAATTCCGTGGACGAGGCACTTGCCGGATTCTGTAAAAATATCTCCGTCACGATCAATGAGGGCAATTCTGTCACGGTCAAAGATGACGGGCGCGGCATTCCGGTCGACATCAACCACAAGACCGGGAAGCGGGCAATTGAACTTGTATTTACAGTTCTGCACGCCGGAGGAAAATTTGGCGGCGGCGGATACAAGGTATCCGGCGGTCTTCACGGCGTCGGCGCGTCGGTTGTAAATGCGCTGTCCGTGTGGCTTGACGTGAAGGTAAGAAGAGAAGGGACGATCTACGAGCAGCGCTACGAGAGGGGCCGGATATGCTACCCTCTGAAGGAAATCGGAACGTGCGAGATGAGCGACACCGGGTCGGAGATCACATTTCAGCCGGATCCGGAGATCTTCACGGAGACGACGCAGTTCGATTTTGACGTTCTCACCGCGCGTCTCAGGGAGATGGCATTCCTGACCAAGGGACTGACGATACGCCTTGCCGACGATAGACCGGGACAGGAACAGGAGAAGGTGTTCCACTATGAGGGAGGCATCACGGAATTCGTCGAGTACCTGAACCGGAGCAAGACGCCGCTGTATCCGAAGGTGATTCACTGTGAAGGCCTTAAGGAAGGTGTATACGTTGATGTGGCATTCCAGCACAATGACGGGTACAACGAAATCGTCGACTGCTTTGTCAACAATGTCAATACGCCGGAAGGCGGCATGCATCTGACGGGCTTTCGAAATGCCCTGACCCGGACCTTCAACGACTACGCGAAGAAGAACAAGATTATTAAAGACTCGGAGCAGCCGCTCTCCGGAGACGATATCCGGGAGGGGCTGACCGCCATCGTCTCTGTCAAGCTCGAGGATCCGCAGTTCGAGGGGCAGACCAAGCAGAAGCTCGGCAACACAATCGCCCGCACGGCGGTTGACTCTGTCGTGTCTTCCCAGCTCACGCTGTTTCTGGAGCAGAATCCGGACATCGCAAAGGCCATCTGCGACAAGTCGCTACTGGCCCAGCGCGCCAGAGAGGCTGCCCGCAAGGCAAGGGATCTGACCAGGCGGAAGACGGCGCTGGAGAACACCGCACTGCCGGGAAAGCTCGCTGACTGCTCAGATCCGGACCCGTCCCACTGTGAGATCTTTATCGTAGAGGGCGATTCCGCCGGCGGTTCTGCCAAGACCGCCCGTTCCCGCGCGACGCAGGCTATTCTGCCGCTTCGGGGCAAGATCCTGAATGTCGAGAAGGCGCGCCTGGATCATGTCCTTGAAAATGCTGAGATACGGGCCATGATCACGGCCTTCGGAACCGGGATCCATGACGACTTTGACATCAGCAAGCTGCGGTATAACCGCATCATCATCATGACCGATGCCGATGTGGATGGAGCCCACATCGCAACGCTGCTTCTGACATTCCTTTACCGGTTCATGCCGGATCTGATCCGCCAGGGTCATGTGTTCCTGGCGAAACCGCCGCTCTACCGGATTGAGAAGAACAAAAAGATATGGTACGCCTACAGCGACGATGAGCTGAATCAGATCATGACGGACATCGGCCGCGACCAGAGCAACAAGGTTCAGCGCTACAAGGGACTCGGTGAGATGGATGCCGAACAGCTGTGGGAGACAACCATGGATCCGGATCACAGAATCCTGCTGCGCGTCAACATGGACGACGATGATGAGGCCGATGTGGATGTCACCTTCTCCACGCTGATGGGCGACAAGGTCGAGCCGCGGCGGGAGTTCATCGAGCAGAATGCAAAATTTGTGAAGAATCTCGACATTTGACATTGGGTCTTAACGGCAGAGGGATCGGATGGACGAACATATTTTTGATAAAAAGATAACTGACGTGGATATGGACAAGACGATGCGCTCGTACTACATCGACTACGCGATGAGCGTCATCGCATCCCGCGCGCTCCCGGACGTAAGGGACGGCATGAAGCCGGTACAGCGCCGGATTCTGTATTCCATGATCGAACTGAACAATACGCCGGACAAGCCGCACCGAAAGTGCGCGCGTATCGTCGGCGATACGATGGGTAAATATCACCCGCACGGCGACAGTTCGATTTACGACGCACTTGTCAAGCTGGCGCAGGACTTCTCGACGAGATATCCGCTGGTGGACGGACACGGCAATTTTGGATCTGTGGACGGCGACGGTGCGGCGGCTATGCGGTATACCGAGGCGAGGCTCAGCCGGATCTCCATGGAGATGATGGCAGACATCGGCAAGGACACGGTTGATTTTCAGCCGAACTTTGATGAGACCGAAAAAGAGCCGACAGTACTTCCGGCTCGTTTTCCGAATCTCCTTGTCAACGGGGCATCCGGAATTGCAGTCGGCATGGCAACCAATATCCCGCCGCACAATCTGCGGGAGGTCATCGCCGCATGTCTTAAGATCATTGACAATAACATCCATGAGGATCGCGATACGTCTGTCGACGAGATCATGGACATCATCAAGGGGCCGGACTTCCCGACCGGAGGGGAGATTATCGGGCGCCGCGGCATCGAAGAGGCATATCGCACCGGCCGGGGCAAGATCACTGTGCGCGCCGTGACCGATATCGAGCCCATGGCCAATGGGAAAAACCGGATCGTCGTGACAGAGATCCCCTACATGGTGAACAAGGCAAGACTTATCGAGTCCATCGCCAACCTCTCGAAAGAAAAGAAAATCGACGGTATCACGGCTCTGCGGGATGAATCGGACCGCTCCGGTATGCGCATTGTCATCGAACTCCGCCGCGACGTGACACCGACGGTGATCCTGAATCAGCTTTTCAAGCACACGCAGATGCAGGATACGTTCGGCGTCATCAATCTGGCTCTGGTCAACAATGAGCCGAAGGTCCTGAATATGCACGACATGCTGATGTATTATCTTATGCATCAGGAAGATGTCGTCACCAGGCGGACAAAATATGATCTCAACAAAGCGGAGGAGAGAGCGCACATTCTGCGCGGTCTTCTTGTCGCGCTGGATAATATCGACCGGGTAATTCAGATCATCCGCGGGTCGCAGACCGTTGTGATCGCGAAGGAAGGACTGGAGAAAGAATTCGGCCTTTCCGACGCCCAGGCTCAGGCCATCGTGGACATGAGACTGCGCACCCTGACCGGTCTGGAGCGGGAGAAGCTGGAGAACGAGCTGCACGATCTGGAAGTGAAAATCGAATACTATAAATCGATTCTGGCTGACAAGAAGAAACTCCTCGGTGTAATTCGGGACGAGTTGTCGCTGATTTCCGAAAAGTACGGCGATGACCGCCGCACTTCCATCAGTTATGACGAGGCAGAACTTCTGACGGAAGATCTGATCCCGGATGAGCCGACAATTATATGCCGGACGAATCTGGGCTATATCAAGCGTATGACGCCGGATAATTTCAAGGCCCAGAATCGCGGAGGACGCGGGATCCGCGGAATGCAGACGATTGAGAACGACTATATTGTCGATCTCTTCATGACAACCAATCACCATATGCTGACCTTCTTCACCAATACGGGAAGGGCGTACAAGCTGCGCGCCTTTGAGATTCCGGAAGCTGGAAGAACAGCGAGAGGAACGGCCATTGTCAATCTTCTGCAGCTGCAGCCGGATGAGACGATTCAGGCTGTCATCGCGCTTGATGTGCGCCATCTGACGGAGGGGCAGTATCTGTTCATGGCGACACGGAACGGATTCGTCAAGAAGACGCCGGTCCAGGAATTCGCGAATATCCGCAAGAACGGAATTCAGGCGATTACGCTTCGGGAGGGGGATGACCTGATCGAGGTGAAGCTCACGGATTCTACACGGGATATCTTCCTGGTGACGAAGAAGGGAATGTGTATCCGCTTCCCGGAGACCGATGTGCGGCCGACCGGACGAAGTGCGCAGGGTGTCATGGGCATGACGCTGGAAGAGGACGATGCTGTCGTCGGAATGCAGTTGAACACAGAGGGAAGTCAGCTGTTGATCGTCTCAGAGATGGGACTTGGCAAGCGGACACAGATCACGCGATTCAGTACACAGCACAGAGGCGGCAAAGGTGTCAAGTGCTACAAGATCGTTGAAAAATCTGGTGATGTCGTCGGAGCAAAGATGGTAGATGACACCAGGGAGATTCTGATTGTAACGACGGAAGGCGTCATCATTCAGCTTCGGGCTTCGGATGTGTCGGTTCTTGACCGGATAACCTCCGGCGTCAAGCTGATCTCTCTTGACGACGGCGTGAAGGTGGCTTCGATCGCGAAGATACGCAAGAAACCGGTGCGTGAGAATGGTGAGCAGGACGCGGAAGGCTTCGATGAAGATGATCCGCAGAGTGAAGAAACGGATACAGAAGGATAATACAGAATCTGTGCGCAGGCTCTTTCTCTGAGAAAGGGTCTGCGCGTGGTGGTTTCAGCAGAAGTATTCAGGAGCAAGAGGAACATCCGTGGGAAAAAGCAGTGATCTTTATTCGAGTCTGGCAGATACTGGCAGCGAAATCATGAATTCAATCAACCGGGCCGTTTCGAGCGGAGATTTCAGCCATCTGAATCAGGATATAAGCGAAGCGACTTCCCAGATTCAGCAAACCGTAAAGACAGCCGCACAGCAGTTTTCGGAAAGTGCTGGAAGCGCTTCTGCATCCAATGACCGGGACAGGAATGTCCGCTCAGTCTATGACATTCCGGAGATGGCGGCTCGTTTCGGGCACAGAGGTTCCGGTAAAACGCCGTTTTTTCAGAGAACCGTGAAAAAGAGCGGCGGCACGGTTTCCACTATTGTGGGGGCTTCCGGACTTTTCTTCTGGGGATTTCCGGCGATATTCGCGGTGGGTATTTCGGCTGCTGCGGCGCTGGTACTTGCCGTACTGGCGGGTTTAAACGGCTGGCTTTTGTACCGCGGAGTTAAGATTCAGAAACTGGTTAAAAGGTACTATCAGTATGGCGATATTGTCGGAAATAAACCGTATTATGATATCCGGGCACTGGCTGATGGAACCGGGCAGACGCAGGAAGACGCACTCGCATGTCTGAATGCGATGATCCGGAACCGTTACTTCCAGTGGGCGCATATCTCACAGGATAGTCGGACGCTTTTTCTGACACAGGACACATATGACGAGTACCTTCGCGTAGAATCGGCAAGAAGTCAGAGGACGGCCGAAGAAGATACCGCGAGGAAAAAGCCTCTCCAGGCGGATCAGGAGCCGGGATCAGAAAAAGAAGAGTACAGCAGGGAGATTCAGCAGATTCTGGAGCAGGGCCGAAACTATATGCTCTCTGTCCAGGCGGCCAACGATGCAATTCCGGAAGAGGGAATGAGCAGAAAACTGGACCGTCTGCAGGCGATCATGGAGCGTATATTTGACGCCGTGAAAAAGGATCCGTCGAGTGCCTCCGGTCTCCGGCGGTTTATGAATTATTACCTTCCGACGACGGATAAGCTTCTCAAGGCATATGTGGATCTTAACAACCAGCCTGCCGGGCCGAATGTGGAGAAGACCAGGAAGGACATCGAGGACTCGATGGACACAATCATCAGCGCGTATGAGAAGCTGCTTGACTCTATGTTTGAGAATCTTTCGTGGGACGTGGCATCGGATATCTCCGTCATGAAGACGATGATGAAACAGGATGGTCTGGCGGGTGACGGCATCCGCAGTCAGAACAAAGAATAAATAGTAAATAAGGGGGTTGAAAATGGAAGAAAGCAGACAGGAGCAGACAGTTACTGCATCTCCGGTTCTCACATTCGGTGATCCGCTTCCGGCCGTACAGGCTGACAGCAAGGGAGAGACTCTTGTAAGACAGGCGGAAAAAATCTCGGAAAATGTTCTTTCGCCTGAGGAAGTAAAGCAGGCGGAAGAATTCGCCGGGAAGATCGACCTTTCCAATTCTGAGGCGATACTGAGCTACGGTGCCGGAACGCAGAAAAAAATGGCGGATTTCTCGGAAAAGACACTGGACTCGGTGCGGACAAAGGATATGGGAGAAGTCGGCGGAATGATCACGGATCTGATCGTTCAGCTTAAGAATTTTGACGTCGACAACGAAGAAAAAGGCTTTCTGGGTCTTTTTAGAAAAAGCCGGAACAAACTGGAAGTGCTGAAGACCAATTATACGAAAGTCGAGACCAATGTCGAAGTGATCTCAGGAGAACTGGAGAAGCATCAGCAGACGCTGCTCAAGGATATTGCGACGCTGGATCAGATGTATGATCTGAACCTGAATTACTTCAAGGAACTCTCCATGTACATCCTGGCTGGAAAAACGAAGCTTCAGGAAGTGCGGGAAAGTCAGCTTAAAGACTTGCAGAAAAAGGCAGAAGAAAGCGGCCTTCCGGAAGACGCCCAGGCAGCCAGGGATCTGGCTGCGCAGTGCGAGCGCTTTGAGAAGAAACTCTATGATCTGGAGCTGACCCGCACCATTGCTCTGCAGACGGCACCGCAGCTTCGCATGGTGCAGAGCTCAGATACTATGATGGCGGAAAAAATTCAGACAACTCTTGTCAACACGATCCCACTCTGGAAGTCCCAGATGGTCATTGCGCTCGGTATTGAACACGCCAGTCAGGCAGCGGCTGCCCAGCGCGCTGTATCGGAGATGACGAACGAACTTCTGAAGAAGAATGCTGAAAAACTCAGAACCAGTGCCGTCGAGAGTGCAAAAGAGTCAGAGCGCGGTATTGTCGATATTCAGACACTGAAAGCAACCAATGAACAGCTCATCAGTACACTGGATGAAGTTGCCGCAATCCAGAAAGAAGGCAGGCAGAAGAGACAGGATGCGGAGGCCGAGCTTTCCGGTATTGAGAACGAACTGAAGAAGAAACTCCTCGAGATGTCTCGAAATTAATGATCCAAGGGAAAAATAACACGGCGGAAGAACCAGATCGCAGAGGTTTGAAAGGGTTCGTCCGCCGCGGTGTTCTATTCGCGCCTGTGTGAACAGTTGTATGCGCAGAAGACGTATTTATGTAAGTTTAGTTTGACAAGTGCGCATGAGTTTTGTATAATCTTATAGTCTCTGCAGAAGAAGTATCTTCCTGCGGAAATTGCATATCGAATTGAATTCGGTTGATGGAGAAGTACTCAAGAGGCCGAAGAGGCGCCCCTGCTAAGGGTGTAGGTCGGGCAACCGGCGCGAGGGTTCAAATCCCTCCTTCTCCGCTAAGAGAAAGAGCTGTTTCACGGATGTGAGGCAGTTCTTTTTCTCCCCCTGGAATCTGTAATAAGCTGTCAAAATGCCTGTTCTGCTGTATACAGGACAGACAAGACAGGAAAATTTAAAAAAATTGAAATTTCCTGTTGACACAGATAAAAACAGATGATAGGATATATGAGTCGTCGCGAGAGAGGCACGGATGCAGAGAATCGTAAGATCCAGCAGACAGGCCACTTCCGGGGGACATGAGATCCTTGATAACTGAACAGTAAACCAACCCTGAAAATTCTTTGATGAATTTTCTAACGAACGGCGATCTGTATTGCTTTTCTGAAGGAATACGGAAAGCCAAACCAAGAACAGTAAGTTCTGGAACCAAGACCAGATTTATCTGGCCAAGGAAGAACCT
>OCTW013379673.1_pt1 | contig 35270 bp, 26 predicted proteins | sample 1539671 | NCBI WGS metagenome assembly OCTW01 (sample SAMN02144230, study PRJEB22623) | gut metagenome | biome: sheep rumen | host: Ovis aries | place: New Zealand
AAGTGGTCAACTTAATGGGCTTTCATCTTTTTTTTGCCTTTCTTAGGAATTTGATAAACTGAGCAATTTGATTTTGCTGTTCTATATCTCGAGTATATCAAATTTCAGACACCCCAAAAACATAAACCGCAGCTGTAAAAGAAAAAAGTCTTTGAGAACATAACCCCAAAAACTTTTAAAGCTGGCCAAAACCCCAAATTAATATATAGACTCAAAAAAAGAACCCCAGATGAAACAGGGTTCCTCATGAGATCCACTACACGTGGATCTCATTGTGCTTCCAGAAAAGCAATGGCGATGTCAAAGTTTGGGATATAGTCATAAAGTGTTTCTTTCTGTTCATCGATTAGGATATTTCGGATGTAATATTGACGCAGATTTTCATTTTTTCTAACATGTGTTAAATAAACATAACGATTTTCATTATTGGTTGTTGTAAAGATTACCTGGTTTTGATCAAGGACTTCTAAGACTCTTAAATTATGAGCTGTGAATAAAAGCTGTCCCTTCCCCTGCCTCATCATGATCCGTAATACTTCTCCTAATAAATATTCAAAAATGCAAGTATCTAAATCATCAATGACAATCATGCTAGAAGGATGATGAAAGCTTTGCAAAAATAACGATGTGATCGAGAGAAGTTTCTTAATACCGACTGATTCCTTTGATAAAGGTATGTCTTCCTCGTTTTTGTGTGATACCAATTCACATTCAGCCACTACTTCACTCTTTCTATTTAAGTGACTCCCAATCACCTGTAATCCTAAAGTGAGATGAGGAATCAAATTGGGTAAAACAATGTTAAGTTTGTCAATAGCCGCCTGAGCATCCATTAAAAAATTTTCAGGGATTGATGTTACACCATCAAGGGCAAACGATACATGGAAGTTGTTTTTTCCAAATAATTGTAGCGTATCGTCATTTTGCATAATGGGATCATCGACAATAAGTTCATTTCGGCCATAATCTTCTAAACGCTTTAAGATACAGACAATCTCACTTTTCTTTAAAGCTGAGCGCAGTTTTGAGGAAAACAGATAAGATTGTCCCCTCTTGTGACATAAGCCTTTGGCGACAAGCTGATCAATCCGCTTTTGTGGATCATCAAATGAAAAGGGCTTATCTTGCAGGATAAAAGGTTCTTCTGTGTCTGTATCAATAACAACTTTATCATAAGTAAGTCTTTCATGAGAAATTGTGAGTCTTTTCTTTTCACCTTCCTGATTCATAACACGAAGAGAAAATGTATAGGTCACATGATGCTCTCCGACCATTAATTTAAAACTTAAGGTTGTCTGATCAGCTTTTAAAGCAATACATGAGCTATAAACATCGGCGATCGGTTTACTAATAAGGGCATATTTTAAAATATTGAAGACATGAATGACTGCACTTTTCCCAGAACCATTTTGTCCAAAAATACTAAGGATATGATCTTTCATATGAATAGATCCATTTTTCACGTTCATAAAGTTATTAATTTGCATACTTATCATCTTTACATCACTATGCATAATTCATCACCTCATAACTGTATCCTAGCACGACTGAAGGCATAAAGAAATCCTTTCCACAAGGAAAGGATTAAGATAATAAGAAGGCTTGGGAATAATAACTATAAACAGCTTGATAATGCTTTTTATGAGTTGACTGACAAATAACCTTCATGGTTTGTTTAACCTGTGATTTGGTAAAGGAATCAGGTAAGAGAACGACAATCTGATCTTTTGATTGACGTTTGTCAAGGATCTTTGATAAGGATGGGATCTCCTGGCTTGTGAAGAAATAAGATTCATCATAATTGAATTTTAATGGCATCGCCGTATAGAAATCAGTCCAGCCAGGATTCTGATAAATCAGACAGTCAGCTCCTTTTACTCTTTTGGCTTTCGTTTCTATAGCGGGATAATCACTATATAAACAGTCAACATTGTACTGATAAATGGATAAGCCAGCGATGAATAAGGTTAAGACGGATAGAATGAAACCTTTGGTATGGGTATTAACTTTAAACATCTGAACAATGAGTGAAAGCATCCCGACAATAACGAGTGCCAGCCATGGATAAAGGGCATAAATATAACGTGGCTGAGCCATTTGTGAGCCTTTGATAATAACGATTCCACTCATGATTGTGGTAAAGCTATAAAGGGTAAATAAGGGACTGATATGATCTTTGACTTTGATGTCCTTCTGTCTTAAATAGATCACTAAACAAACAATAAAGAAGATCGCAAATACATAAAGCATCAGGCCGCCAAACATGGAGTTATTGATCCAGCCCAAGTAATACTTGGTAAAGACATTTTCTGTGCGTCCCTGTAAGTTAGTGACGACCTGGGTGCCGCGATAACCGCCAAAGACATGGGTCAAGGTGGCGGGGAAGATCATTAAATTGCAGGCAAAGCCAGCAAGTAATGAGGTCATATAAGCTAATAAAGCCCCTCTATTCTTAACTAATAAATAAACGCATACAGGCGCTGCCATAAAGAAGGCAAAGGGATAAAAATAATAATGAGTAAGGCCACCTAACATGACGCTAAAGAATAACAATAAGAAGTTTTTTACAGTATAGGAATGGTCTTTAAAGATCTTAATATGCATCTGTAAGAAGACTAAGTAAGCAAGGGTTAAAAGCATGTACATTCTTATCAGAATGATATCAGATAACCCAGCTGCTGAGCAGGACCATAAAGCGACTGTTAATAAGCTTTTGAGTTCACTTTTAAGAAAATACTTAGCGATGTGATAAAGCAGTAAATCAATAATGATGAGGATCCCGATATTAAGGCCTAAGCCATACCATTTACTAAAGGAATTAGGAAATAATGAGCAAATGGTATGTAATAAGACATAATAAAGCGGCGGATGCACATCATTGACCTGATTGCGATAAGGGGCATCATAGGTAAAAGCATCTTTCTTTTGAACGGTGACATAATCTTTAAAATAACTTTGATCAACCCAGCCATGATTGTGAGAAACCTGCGTGGCTGACTGTTTCCCTAAAAAAGAATAGTTTTCGCTATTGGCTAAGCCATAAGAGAAGATTTCATCCCCAAAGAAAGACTTCTTCTGACTGCCGGTATAAACAGCTAAGACCAGCTGTAAAATGATGAGTATGAGATAGAATGTTTTCTTTTTCATAAAGACCTCCGTTTCTCATCTTATAATTTTTTGAAAGTTTTGTAAATGAAAAGCCGGCCTGTTAAGACCGGCATGAACTTAGAATTTGAATGTTTCCTTGAGAGGTAACCATAACTTATCTTTATCTGAGAAGTTTAATGGTGTGCCATCATCTAAATGATAGCTATCTGGGTTGGCTGTGCCTTTATATTCCCCTTCAAGATGTGGCCAAACGATACCGATTTCAGGATCGTTCCATGCTAATCCGCCTTCATCTCCTGGATGCCAGAAATCTGTTACTTTATAACAGAATTTTGCTTCATCAGATAAAACTAAGAAGCCATGGGCAAAACCTTCTGAGATATAGAACTGTTTATGGTTGTCTTCAGTTAATTCAACCCCGAACCATTTCCCATAAGTTGGGGAATTAGCACGTAAGTCTACCGCTACATCAAAGACTGCACCTTTGATACAACGTACTAATTTTCCCTGTGGGAACTGTTTCTGGAAATGTAAGCCACGTAATACGCCTTTTGTACTTGAGGATTCGTTATCCTGTACAAAAACCATATCTAAGCCTGCTTCATGCATATCTTTCTGGTTATAAGTTTCTGTGAAATAACCACGGTTATCGCCATGGACGGCTGGGGTAATGATATGTAAGCCTTCAATGCCGCCGACATTTTTTTCTACTTGAATCTGTCCCATAATTATAACTCCTCAATATTGATTTCTTTTAAGTATCTCGCAAGCGCATCTTTCCAGTCTGGTAATGGTGTAAAGCCATGTTTAACAAGTTTAGACTTATCTAAACGTGAGTTAAATGGACGCGCTGCTTTAGAAATACCATATTCCGCTGTTGTGACTGGTAAAACATTGGTTGTATAACCAGCCTGTTTATAGATTTCTTTAGTAAAGTCATACCATGAAATATAGCCGCCTTCGTTGGTGGCATGATAGTAACCATATTCCTCTGTTTCAATCATATCCACTAATAAACGGGCTAAATCCAAGGTATAAGTTGGGGTACCAATCTGGTCATTAACGACTTTGACGGTATCATGGGTTTTCCCCACCTTTAACATTGTCTTAATGAAGTTATTGCCATTCAGGCCAAATACCCAGGCGATGCGGACGATAAAGTATTTGTCCAAAGTGTTGGATACAGCTAGTTCGCCGCCTAATTTGGATTCCCCATAGACAGATAATGGTGCATAGTCTTTACAGTCCGGATCCCAAGGGGTTGTCCCCTGTCCATTGAAAACGTAGTCTGTTGAGATGTAAACCATCTTGGCATCAATAACTTTAGCGGCGTTGGCGATATTCTGGGTTCCGTCAACGTTGATCTTCATGACAAGATCTTTTTTCTCTTCAGCGGCGTCAACAGCTGTCCAGGCAGCACAGTGTACGATCACATCAGGATGTAATTCGGTGATCGTTTTTTCTACTGCCTCTGCATCAGTGATATCTAATGAAACGTAAGGCGCAGTTGTGACATAAGAGCCATCCTGAATACCGCTGTAAGTTTCTTTTAAGTCAGTCCCAATGCCTTCATAGCCGCGCTTAGCGCATTCATTCATGACATCATGACCAAGCTGTCCAGCAACGCCAGTTACGAATACACGCATTATTCGTTAACCTCTTTTCGATCACCATACATGTCCTGGTAATAGTTCTGATAATCACCAGAGATGATGTTTTCCCACCATGATTTATTATCTAAATACCACTGAATCGTTTTCTTAATACCATCTTCGAATTTCGTTTCTGGTAACCAGCCTAATTCATTATGGATCTTAGTAGGATCGATGGCATAACGACGGTCATGACCTTTACGATCTTCTACGTGTTTGATTAATGATTCAGGCTTATCTAAAGCTTTACAGATGATCTTAACGATATCGATGTTCTTCATTTCGTTATGACCGCCGACGTTGTAAACTTCACCGACTTTACCATTGTGGATAATTAAATCAATGGCACGGCAATGATCTTCTACATATAACCAGTCACGCACGTTATCACCTTTACCATAAACTGGTAATGGTTTGTCATGTAAAGCATTGATAATCATTAATGGGATTAATTTTTCTGGGAAGTGATATGGACCATAGTTGTTAGAGCATCTTGAGATGGTTACTGGTAAACCATAAGTACGATGATAAGCTAACACTAATAAGTCAGCAGCAGCCTTAGATGATGAATAAGGGCTTGAAGTATGGATTGGTGTCTCTTCTGTGAAGAATAAATCTGGACGATCTAATGGTAAGTCACCATAAACTTCATCAGTAGATACCTGATGATATCTCTTAATACCATATTTACGGCAAGCATCCATTAATGTAGATGTACCGATGATATTTGTCTGTAAGAAGATTTCAGGGTTTTCAATAGAACGGTCAACATGTGATTCCGCTGCGAAGTTCACAACCATATCTGGATGTTCTTCTTCAAATAACTTATAGACACCTTCACGATCACAGATATCTAATTTCACAAAACGGAAGTTAGGGTTATCCATAACGGGTTCAAGTGTTGATAAGTTGCCGGCATATGTTAATTTATCTAAGCAGATAATTCTGTAATCTGGATGTGCCTTTAACATATGGAATACGAAGTTTGAGCCGATGAAACCAGCTCCGCCTGTAACGATAATGTTCATGTTTGTTTCTCCTTAATCAATATATTTACCATTAATAATATCCATTAAATAAGCACCATACTGGTTTTTCTTTAATGGTTCATAAGCTTCTAATAAGTCATCTTTAGAAATCCAGCCATTCTTATATGCGATTTCTTCAAGACAGGCAATCTTACGATGCTGATGTGTTTCAATTGTTTTCACAAAGTTTGTCGCATCAACAAGGGATTCATGTGTCCCCGTATCAAGCCATGTGAAGCCCTGGCCTAATAATTCTACATTTAACTGACCTTTTGTCAAATAGATGTTATTCAAGTCGGTGATTTCTAATTCACCACGGGCACTTGGTTTAATTGTTTTGGCATATTCTACAACGTTCTTGTCATAGAAATATAAACCAGTTACTGCATAATTAGATTTTGGCTGCTGTGGTTTTTCTTCGATCGAAATAGCTTTGCCTTGATCATCAAATTCAACGATCCCAAATCTTTCCGGATCATCAACATAATAACCAAAAACAGTAGCTCCTTCATCGCGGCTTGCGGCTTTCTGTAAACGTTTCGTTAAGCCATGGCCATGGAAGATGTTGTCGCCTAATACTAAGGCGCAGCTATCACCATTAATAAAGTCTTCCCCTAAGATGAAAGCCTGAGCTAATCCATCAGGAGATGGCTGTACAACATAGCTTAATTCAATACCAAACTGATGACCATCGCCTAATAATTCTTCAAAACGAGGTAAATCACTTGGCGTTGAAATAATTAAGATTTCACGAATACCAGCCTGCATTAAGATACTTAATGGATAGTAGATCATTGGTTTGTCGTAAATTGGTAATAACTGTTTGCTTGTTACACGTGTCAGTGGATATAATCTTGTACCACTGCCACCGGCTAAAATAATGCCCTTCATGTCTGTGTTTTCACTCCTTTTATTCTTTCCATACCTATATTTAAACCATGACGTTACGTAAGGGTCAACACTTTTCGCTATTCTTTTAAAAAAAGTCTCAATTTTATAAAAAATGCCCATCATTACATAACAATTATCCCCATCAGTAATATTTGTTTCTCATCTCACTGACATTTTCTTTGCATACATGATAAAAATGCAAAGAAAACAGTTTTTCTACGCATAATTCTTCTACTTCCCCCGTCTTTATGAAAAAGAAGGTCCATAATCAGCTTATTGCTCATGGACTTTTCACTGATTTAGTGCTTTCTTTGCATTTTAAGTCAAGCCTTTCTTTGCATGCGTAGAAAAAGTGCAAAGAAAACAGTTTTTCTACGCATAATCGACGCACACATCTTCTATCTCTCTCCAGCTTTATGAAAAAGATGGTCCATAATCGGTACAATAATCTCTTGTTGTAACTGATTAATCACTTTTCTTTACATATCAGCGCAACTCTTTCTTTGCATTCCCTATAAAAATACAAAGAAAACGACTTTTCTACGCATAATTTTCCCATACCTCTTCATCTTCTTAGGAAAAAATGATCCATAATTAACTTAATCGCATTTATTTTTTAACTGATTGAACACTTTTCTTCGCATATTACACAAGTTGTTTCTTCGCATGCGTAGAAAAAATGCAAAGAAAACAGTTTTTCTACGCATAATTGACGCCATATCTTCTATCTCTCTCCATCTTTATGAAAAAGATGGTCCATAATCGGTACAATAATCTCTTGTTGTAACTGATTAAGCGCTTTCTTTTCATTTTAAGGTCAAGCCTTTCTTTGCATGCGTAGAAAAATGCAAAGAAAACAGTTTTTCTACGCATAATCGACGCACACATCTTCTATCTCTCCCCAGATTTATGAAAAAGATGTGTCCATAATCGGTACAATAATCTCTTGTTGTAACTGATTAAGCACTTTTCTTTACATATCAGCACAACTCTTTCTTTGCATTCCCTATAAAAATACAAAGAAAACGACTTTTCTACGCATAATTTTCCCATTCGTCTTCATCTTCTTAGGCTTAGGAAAAAATGATCCCTAATTAGCTCAATCGCCTTTATTTTTAACTGATTGAACGCTTTTCTTCGCATATTACACAAATTGTTTCTTCGCATGCGTAGAAAAAATGCAAAGAAAACAATTTTTCTTTGCATTTTCCTTTGCGATCTTCAACATAAGTTATATAATAGGCATAGAAAAGAGGCGAATTGATCATATGAAACGAGAAACGAAAAATTTTGAAATGAAAGAAAAAATGACAAAAAGCTTTCTAAAAACAGTATCGGCTTATGCTAATTATAATAATGGACAAATTATTTTTGGTATTGATGATGAGGGACATACCATTGGCATTGATGATCCCGAACAGTTTTGCCTCAATATTGAAAATAGTATCAACGATAACATTAAACCTGTCCCTGATTATGATTTGCAGGTCACTCCTCAAAATACAATTATTCTTGATGTTTATAAAGGTGATGAACCACCCTATTTTTATAATGGAAAAGCGTATAAACGTCATGACTCTTCATCTATTCCTGTCAGTTCTTTAGAATTGCGACGCCTTTCATTAGAAGGCATGCACAAAGATTTTGAAGATTTACCTGCTCGTAGTCAGGATCTAACATTTCACTTTTTAGAAACCCAGCTATGTCGTCATATCAATATTGAACATCTCAGCGAAGACGTTTTGAAAACACTAGGCCTTTATGATGGCACTACTTATAATATTGCGGCGGAATTATTATCAGATCAAAATAGTTTTCCAGGTGTTGATTTAATTAGATTTGGAGATTCTATTGATCAAATATTATTCAGAAAGACTTTTTCTCATACTTCTATTTTAAAGATTTTGGAAGATACAATCGAAGTTTTTAAAGAATACTATACTTATGATATTATTTCTGGCATGACCCGTAACCATATTGAACAAATTCCTGAAAAAGCATTTCGTGAAGCACTTGCAAATGCGATTGTACATAGAGAATGGGATCTTCCCTCTTTTGTACAGATTGCCATGTATAAAGATCGTATAGAAATCACCTCACCGGGCGGACTTCCAGCGGGTCTTAGTCAATATGAATATTTAAATTCGATGATTTCGAATCTAAGGAATCCCAAAATTGCAGAAGTATTTTTAAAAATCGACTTGATTGAGAAATTTGGCACAGGCGTTACACGTATTAAAGAAGCCTATAAACATTTTCAGCGTAAACCTCTATTCCAAGTCAATGAAAATTCAATTACAGTCACCTTACCACTCATCACACAAGCAAGCCATCAACGTGAATATCTGGTTATGAAGGAGCTTGAAAATAAAGGCTTATGTTCAAGAAAAGAATTAGAACAAGTTACCGGTATGAAAACAGATCGTCTGATACGCCTATTAAACAAAATGATTGATGATCATATCGTTGAAAAAGTAGGCAAAGGACGGGCTACAAAATATAAATTGTATGATTAAACCGAACTGATTCAGTTCGGTTTAATCATTCCTACAAATAAAAAGGCCCGCCTCTTTAGTGACATAGAAGAACTTTTGGTTCTTCATTTTACTTTCTAAAAGCTTTCTGAAGCCTTCATAATCTTTTGCTAGATACTCTAACTGATTGCCATGACAGGAAATAATATAGTTGGCGATCTCATTCATATCGGTGACTTCTAAGTGATCTTCATAGCGATGTAAGCTGATCTCATTAAAATAGGGAGATAAGATCTCCTGGCCATTCTGTAAGCCAAAAATATCATAAAGATCAACGGATGATAAAGTGACTTTAGGATTGAATTCTTTCGTTAAATCACGGATTTCTTTCATATGATGACGCCCATAGGTCGAGACATAAAACAAGCCGCCCTTCTTTAAAACACGTTTGATTTCCTGTAAAGCCTGAGGGATATCTTTAAGATAAAACATCACATGATTAGCAATGACAATATCAAAGCTATGATCCTTATAAGGAATATGGTGGGCATCAAACTGATGGTAAGTAAACTGGGATAATCCTTTGAGATTCTCTTTTGCATCGTGAATCATCCCGCTTGATACATCATTCAAGGTAATATCTAAATCTTTACTTAAGTACTGTTCATTCATTTTCCATAAAGAGCCATTACCACAGCCAATTTCTAAAATTTTTTCATGATCTTGTAAATGATATTCCTGATATAACCAGTTAAACCAGTGGACTGGATTGACAGAATACTTCTCATGAAGACGGATTCTGATTTCTACATTCGTAGAATTCTTATACTGGTCAACAAGATCATCTTCCATGGTTGATAAGTGAATCAAATTCAGGATGGCTTTCCAGTCGATTTCTTCTTTCGAGTCTAAAAGACTTTCGGTTTCTTTTAAAGATGTCTGCACGGCTTTAAGATGGCTGATCTTTTGAGTGATCAGTTTATTTTGGAGAGATAGAGATTCTTTTAAAGAATCCCGATCGGTTTTAATGGTCATAGAAAAGATTTCTTCCAGTGAAAAGCCTAGATATTTTAAGGATAAAATCTGCTGGAGTTTGACAAAGTCATCATCACTATAAAGCCGATAACCTTTTGGTGTCATGGCAGATGGTTTGAGCAATCCCTTTTGATCATAATACCTGATCGTACGAATAGAAACATTAGCCATCTTCGCAAATTCTCCTGTTTTATAGTAACGCATACCCCTTCTCCTTTCTTATGCACATTTCCTGTTTTTGTATATAACCTTACTAACCGTTTTCATTTAAGGGAAAGGTATAATACGTTTTTTTGCCATTACCTTGTCTGATAATCTCTCCTGATGCAACACAATGACGCAGTCCTCCTTCTATTGAACTCACACTTAAAGTTGGACATAAATCACGAATATCCTGTTTAGTAAACTGTTTTTCTTGTTTAGAAATAGCCTCTTTGACCATTTCTAATGCTGATGGCTTACTGCTCATAAAGGCTAAGGCATGTTCTAAATCCTGATAGGCTGACAAAATAATGCCTAACATATACTTTACAAAGGCCCATACATCTTCTTTTGCATCTTTTAAGGCTTGATCATAATCATCTAACTGATTATAGACCTTATCTTCTAAAGAAATATAGTCCCCAATCATAAAGCCATTTTCTCTTAATAATAATGAGAGTAATAAAAAGCTCATACGGAAGTTCCCATCATTAAAAGGATAAATACATAAAAAGTCATAAATAAAGATTAACACTCTTAGTAAGGGATCATGAAGATCCTCACGATAATCTTTACATAAAGCTTCTAACATTGGTCCTGTTTCAAAGGGAGCACTTGGCATATCAATAGTTTCCCCCTGGTGATCACAAAGGGGATCATGCATAATCTTTGTTAAACCGGCAAAAGGGTTCTTCGTATAACGATAAAGCTGACGATGAATCTTTAAGATGGCCTTAGGCGTAATCTCAATATCTTTTCCCTGATCATGAATATAACGATACGCATCAATATACCCAAGCACTTCATGTTCATCCATATTATGAGTGACTTCCCCACCCATTAATATTTTCAGCTTTGGTTTACTGACTTTGATCTTTTCCATCAGATGCATACTTCTGATATTTTGCATCAGCGTCCTCTCTTTCATTTTTTCTAGTTCCTCAGTCCCCTGTTTCAAATACACTTCTAATCTTCCGACTTCACGATATATTTGGGTCAGTAAGCTTACTAACTCACGATCCCATAACATTTTGTCTATTTGTTTATAATCTATTAATTCCATACAATTTCCTCTTTCCCTTAAATTATAATATTTTTCAAGGCGATAGTCACTTTTAAATATCATAAAATAAATTATTACAAAATACGCAATGTTAGAAATGGTCAAATCATACGAAATACGCAAAGTTAGAAATGGTCAAATCATACGAAATACGCAGAGTTAGAAATGGTTAAATTATACGAAATACGCAAGGTTAGAAAAAGACGATAAGTATGCCTTGCTATAGAAGGAGTAAATGCACATAATACAATTGAGGTGATTTTATGAGCTATCAGTCGTTATATAAACTGTATTTTACTTTACCTGATGAAGGTAAAGACATCTATTCGCAGCGTTATCATAGTAATCAAACGATTCATATTCCTATCCAGATTGATCACTTTCCAGCATTTTTATATCTAGATCCAGAAATTAATGACTCTATTCAACACATAACATCGACGAATATACAAGATGATGCCTATAAAAAGGAAATCATGGCGAGCCACCTTATTGAAGGTATTTTATGTCATGAAGATGATTTCTCACAAAAACGTTTTAATGGGTTTGTAAAACACTATAAGAATCTGCAAGAAGGAAAAGCTATGAAAATCACCAATGTCTATGCATTAAGAAGATTATATGATGACTTGATTGTACCTGATCCGCATGACCTTCCTGATGGCAAGCTCTTTTGCAAGAAGCAGTCACCATTTATAATGGGAGTAATGGGATTCATCAGGGATCTTACCCAGAATCACAAATCATTAAAGATCTCTCTCATGCCTTAACAATTCTTAATGATGAAAGACTGCCTATACTTATGAGAGTGAGTCTCTTTCATTACTTACTAGGCTATATTCATCCCTTTTACGATGGTAATGGTCGTTTATCACGTTTTCTGACAAGCAATTACTTATGTGATGATCATCCCTCTCTTGCCTTATCCTTATCGCAACGTATTTACGCTCATAAAGAAGCATATTATAAAGCCTTTACGATTACGAACGATCCTCGTAATCGTGGTGATTTGACTTATTTTGTTTTATCATTTCTAAAACTGTTAAGCTAAAAAGGACTCGCTATGAGTCCTTGTGATAGCCATGTTGAGAAAGGAACCACTCAAGTTCATTTTCATCAGGATTGGCTTTAAGATGATAATCATTTTTATAAACAAGACTTAAGTTAGGGTTATAAGCAGGATCACCATTCATAATGAAATCACCCCATTTATTTAATAAATAAGTGACTTCGCTATTAAAACGTTTGACCTTTTCGGGATTGTTTTCTTCACCACGTGATTTGGATTCAAAGTGATAGAGTCTAGCATATGGTGTATAAACAATACGGTAAGAGGCATGAATAATGCGTAAACAGAATTCAATATCGTTAAAAGCGACTTGTAAGTCTTCGGATAAGCCGCCAACTTCATCATAGACTGATTTTTTAACGAGCATGCAGGCAGCGGTAACTGCAGAATAATCGCGAACACTTTGGATATAACCAAAGTAGCCTAAATCATCCTGTGGATGATTGAGGAAGACATGACCTGCCATGCCTTCGATTCCTAAGACAACCCCAGCATGCTGGATAGTATGATCTGGATAGATTAATTGTGCCCCAACCGCGCCAACATCTTCACGCTGACAAATGCCCAACATTTCTTCTAAGAAATTCGGTGTGATCACTTGCGTATCATTGTTTAGTAAGAGAATGTAATCCCCCTTCGCAAAGGATTCGCCATAGTTATTAATAGCCGAATAATTGAATGGCTTTTCCCAGGTCACCACTTTGATAAATTCATATTGACTGGTTAATGTTTCATAATAATCAAAGACTTCTGGAGACGTTGAGTTATTTTCCACAATGATGATTTCAATGGCTTTATAAGTTGTGGAAAGCAAAGAGTCAATACAGCGTTTTAAATCTTCTAAGTGATCCTTATTAGGAATAATAATCGAGACTAATGGCTGACCTTCTACTTCATAATGGGTGCGATACAGGCCCATTGCTCTGCCCATTTCTACTGTTGCTTTGATGCCTTTAGAAGCGTAAAAGTTTTCTAAAGCGCGTTTGCCGGCATCAAAAGCCCAGGTCTTGCTTTCCGCATTGGCGGCTGTGGACTGTTCATGGAAACGCCAATGATAGAGGATTTTAGGGATATGGTAGATTTCTTCTGGTTTTAAATGAGCGACGCAGCGTAAGATAAAATCATAATCCTGAGCGCCATCATAACTTTGATCAAATGCACCAATGGTATCAATGACCGTTTTCTTGACGACTAAGAAATGACAGATATAGTTAACACTCGTTAATAAGTCAAAGTTAAAGTCTGGCTTGAAGTTTGGATTGAAGAAATGTGTGCCTTCTTCATCAACTTTATCTTCATCGGAATAGATCATTTGTGCATCAGGATGCTTATTAATAAGATTCACCATTTCATATAAAGCATTTGGTGTTAAGAGATCATCATGATCAAAGAAACCGATATAATCACCCGTAGCTAACTTCATGGCCGCATTCATGTTTTCGGAAATGCCTTGATTACCATTTAAATAAGTATATTTAATTTTTTCATAGTGATGGCTTTCGATATAATCTTTCACATCTTTATTGTCACTGCCATCCGCAATACATAATTCAAAGTTTTGGTATGTCTGATTTTCTACTGACTCAATCATATCTTTTAAGAATGTCAGCGGTGTATTATAAGTGGCCACAATCAAAGAAATCTTAGGGGAATTGTCAAAGACATGTTCTCTTTGTTTTTCTAATGTCGCTTCATCTGGTAAATGACCTTTAAGCCAGGTATCATAATTGACGTCATCCCGATCTTTTAAAAACTTTTTAATGGCATGTTTTAAGCCTCTTTCTTTGATATAGACAAAAGGTTTTGTAATCCCATACGTTTGAATATATTTATAGACACGCATAATACTTGCTGGGGCTAAGATCTTAATGGTCTTCGGTTTGATTTCTTTTTTAATAGTCACTTCTTTAGTGGAAACACCATCATCAAATACTAAGGTATATTTCTTATTTTTCTCTCCTTTGAAGGTTAAGAAGAAGCCGCTATCCATCTGTTTTGATGAGACAATATGATTATTAACTAAGTCAACACGTGGTGTTCGCTTAAGTGATGAAGATATTTCGGTTGCGCCATCTAAGACTTTAACAGAAATATTATGACCTCTTGTCGAATAAGCATAACCACTTGCCTGGTTTTCATCGTTATAAACATATTTTTCTAGATGGATAAAGATATCTTCGTGAATCGTCATTTTGTCGATTTCTTTTTGATGAATGTCTAAGATTTGTTCCATGTAATGATCATTTTTTACAATGACTTTTAAGTCGTGAGGATCACGACTTAAAGGAATGGTAATAGCGAAGCTATAGGCATTCTCTAAATCAATCTTGGGTTCAATGGTGGCATCAAAACCAACATAAACATGATTGACGTAGATTTCAAATTGAATATCTTCCGGAGAAACGACATAACCATAAAGTTCTATTGATTTTTCTTTCAGATCTTTATAGACCACATGGTCAAATGACCATGTAAAATGGGAATCCTGTTTCATAATAATCATCCTCTTATTTCCATAATATACATATATGCTTATACATTTTGAGATACTTGCACTTACGTCTAAGCATCAGATAATGATAAACAATGTGATTCATCAAACCTTTTCTATAATAATTGTAAATATCTTTCTTGGAGATTTCAAATCTTTTCATGGCGGACTGATAGTCTTGTCCTTCTAAGGAGTAATCCTGCTTTAAGATCGTAGATACATAAATAATCTTTTTATGTTTTGTTTTCATGTCTCTAATAAAGGCATGATCCACATAATCTAAGAAGTAAGATTCATCATAGCGATAATCATTGAAGATCTCCCCTTTGATCATCATCCCGGTATTAATGCCATTGATATGATCAGCTGTAATATCCTCTAAAGAAGAGGCTAAGACGCAGCGGTATTTGGTCATAATACTAGGTGACAACAAAGCTTGATTTTGATCATAAATAATAGGCAAGTAAATATCCGCATCACCATAAGCTTTTTCCATCGCCGCAAAATAGCTGTTATCAAAGGTTGTATCATCATCAAATAAAACAACGGCCTGTCCTTCTAATTGTCCCTTAAAGAGATCAATACCCGCATTATAGGCTTTTGATAAACCCTGATTGCCATGCATCGATAAATAATGACAATGATCATGGATGCTAAATGATGCATTATGATAATCACGCGTGCTGTTATCAATGAGAACTGCATGAATCTTTCCCTGTTTATAAGCATCCGTCGCAAACAGACTCTTGATGCTTGAAGAATCCTGATAATGTTTATTATAAATGACAATCAGCGTGTAAAATTGCATAGTATCTCCTTAAAATTTGTTTAAGCGAATGGCTAAACGAATGCGTTTATTGATATTACTGTAGGGGGTCTTTAATAAGGGATCATGTAATAAATACCTCTTAGAAGCTTTATTGGTTGGATAATCACTAAAAGCTTTGATTAAAGGCATCGCTTCAGGGGTAATGAGATCACTATAGCCCTGTAATAATTCTAAAGCGATGTTTTGTCTGATGCGGACATGATCACCAAAGGCTTCTTTCAGCTGTCCTAATAGCTTTTTGAGTTTTGGTTCTTTATAGCCTAAAACATTATCGCCATGCTGGCGATAATTAATATAAGCATGATCATCTATATAGACAAAGCCGCCAATGGCATAAGTAACACGAGTGATCCAGGAATCATGCATTTTAATAAAGGATGGAGTATAGCGCTGCATCACCTTTAAAAGGGCATCATTAAAGACCTGGGTACAGCCGGTCGCTTCATTTTTGATCATCGCATTTTCTAATGTATGATACGTATTGACCGGTTTGGTTTCTATATAATGAAGATTTTCATCGACTATTTTTGTGGCGGACATATAAAGAGCTGGTTCTTTATGATCTTTTAAGGCGTTGATAGCCATCATGAGCTTATCATCGTCCCAGACATCATCCTGATCACAAAAGGCATAGTAGTCGGCCTCCCCTGCTTGGCTGATCAAATGCATGAAGGAGCGAGCTGGTTTCAGGTTTTCTCCCTGGTAGTAGGTTAAATCATGGGATAAGCTCCATGCATGTAAAATGTCGATGGTGGCATCCGTGCTGCCATCATCACGCACTAATACGCACACATCGACATCTTTCTGATTGAAAAGACTTTTGAGCTGTGGCTCTAAATAACGTTCCCCATTATAGGTCGACATTAAGACTTGTACTTTCATATTACTCCTTTAGAAATAGCTTTTCATATTCAGTGACAATATAATCCCAGCTATAAGCTGTGTTGATCCGCTGCTTTGCTTTTTGGCCTAACGCTTCAATTTGCGTTGGGGTTAGCTTCTCTGCTTCATCAATCAGATGCGCTAAGTTACCATCCTCTAAGTTCCAGTATAAAGCGGCTTCTTCAGCGACTTCTTTATTGAAGCCAACATCTAATAAAAGATTGACTTTGGTGGAGCCTAAAGCTTCTAACAGACTTGGGTTCGTACCGCCAACACTATGACCATGGAAATAGCCATAGGCATTTTCACGAATCTTTTTGAGTAATTCTGAGTTATAGACCGTCCCGACAAATTTAATACGGGGATCGGTTTCAAAGTGTAAACGATTCTCTAAGTCTCTTAAGAACTTATCATTGGCAGTCGTAATAATAGCGAGGGAACGCGTTGAATGAGACTTCATGAATTCTCTAATAATCGTTTCAAAGTTATTTTCTGGAACGAAACGGCCAACGATCAAATAATAATCATTCACTCTTAAATGACGTTCTTCTAACCATTTATGAAAGTTAGGATCATCATCCGCTAAGGTTGATGGGGAAGTTTCTGAACCATAGGCAATGAAAGTGGTCTTAGGATGAAACTCACTATATTCTTCATGAATATAGCTTTCAATGTTTTTAGAATCGCAGACAAGTAAATCGGCATGTTTCACCATCAGCTTCTCAGAATACTTCCAGTATTTACGAATGGCTTTATTCCATTTAGCACGCATCCATTCATGGCCATCGGGATTAACGTATAATTCACCGCCTAATGCTTCGATTTGTTTTTTGTAGTGATGAATGAAAGGTCCAATACGGCAGGCTAAGATATAAATAATAGGATGTTCGATATCGCGTTCTTTAATGTATTGAATACATCTTTTTAACGCCGCAATATCATAATATACCGCTTTAGCGGGACCGATTTGTGGCACAAAGACGTTAAAACACTTGGCATCGTTGTACATAAAACGACCATTACGGTTACTCAAACAGGCCACGTGATAGGTAATATCCTGACTTTTACGATAAGCGGTCAGCTTTTCTACAAAGGTTTCAAAACCGCCATAAGAAGCAGGGATACCCTTGGAACCGATAATAAAAACCTGTCTTTTCTTTGTACTATAATCAGGGTTACTTTTATGCAGTTGTAATTCTTCTACGTTTTTATTATTAATAATCATAAGAATATCCTTTATTAACGAGCTCCTTTTCTAGTAAAGGTCGCCTGTAGGGTTTTGAATATAACAATGATGTCAAGCCAAAGGTTCCAGTTTTTATAATAGTAAACATCTAACTTCATACGTTCTTTAAAGCCGAGATCACTGCGGCCATTGGCTTGCCACATACCGGTAATCCCTGGTTTACAGCGGATAATAACATCGTAGTCATCACCCATTTCTGCTTTTTCACCTGGTAAATACGGACGTGGGCCAACTAGGCTCATTTCTCCTTTTAAAACATTAAAGAACTGAGGAAATTCATCGATCGAACTGCGTCGTAATGATTTCCCAGTTGGGGTGACACGAGGATCATAACGTAATTTTTTATGTTTATGATACTCTTCCCTAATGTCTTTATTGACTTTCATCATTTCCTCTAGCTTTTCTTCTGCATGTGGAATCATTGTTCTAAACTTATAAATGGTAATCGTTTTCCCGCGATAACCAATACGTTTCTGTTTAAAGATAATCGGGTCATGATCGCCATGTCTGATATAAGAGATCTTCACAAAGATCGCCATAATGGCGGTTATAAGGCAGCCAATTAAAGAAATCAGAATATCGAAGAAACGTTTCCAGAAACGGTCAAAAACACTTGGCGTATCTTTTGAGGTACTGATTAAAAGAATCCCATCAAAGTCCTGCACTTCCGAAGAGAAGTTCACTAAGTTATAGTCTTCCGGCATATATTTGACAGAATCCACTAACTTCGCCGAACGCTCTAAGATCGTATTGAGATCTTTCCCTGAGAGTTCAGGTTCCCCGATGACGATCTGGTCAATATCATTTTCTTTGATGACCACATCAAAGTTCTTATAGTCAAAGACATGATGGGCATCACGGTTATAAAATAACTCTTCAGACATTTCATACTGTTTTTGGAAATAGTGGGGATCATTGAGATCAATGAAACCTACGACTTCGGTTATAGCGAATTTATTATCATTGACAATACATCCATAACGATAAGCCGTTTCACTGGTGCCCACTACTAAAGTCTTCTTACTTAAGACACTTCTAAAGATCACGCGTAAGAAATAAGAAACAAACAAATCGACAAAGAACATAATCGTTGATAAGAAGATTAAATAACGTCTTGGCACCCCTTCAAATGTGGAAGGCATAATAATCGCAAAGGTGATCATATAAAGAATCGTTGCGAGAAAGATTTTACGGATTTCATCCCAAATAAGGGAATCTTTGATACTGTAATGTCCCATGACGAATAAGTAGATAATATAAAGACCTAAGTCCTGTCTAAACATTGGCGGATTTAAATGCCATGCTGTATAAATTAAATAAAATACCAAACACTCGATAATCACGAGGATCAACGAGAGGATTTTTTTACTTCTCATATAAGAACCTCCGTTTGCCTTTTTATTATAACCTTGCCTATCATTATTTACAAATGTATTTCATTAATGGCTCATATATGGCGCTGACTTCTTATAATCTTTCTGCCAGTTATAAGAAGAAGTGTAGACCCACATGGCATCCTGCCATGAATGCAGCGTGCCAGCTGACACACTGATTTCCTTTTGACCATCACGTTTATAATGAATATAAGTGAGATAAGGATCACTGTGATCATAAGTCGCCGTCGTATCAATATATTTATAAACATCATAAACAGGCTTAGGCTGGTTCTTTTCATCTAAGAGACCACATGATAAGCCAACTTTGGTTTCTACTTCATGATCTTTCAGACGATAGAAGTTAAAGCTCTTAATAAATGGTAATTGTGAGGCTTTATAGTAAGCCTGAGCAACAGAGGCAGCCTGCTGTTTTTTCCCTTCTTCACTGTTTTTGCCTGATGAAGGTCCGCCTTCGGTTAAGTAAACAGAGCGGGTCTGTCCTTTATACTTGAGGCTGTTTTGATCTAAATATTCACCTAACACTTCTAAGTTCGTGAAGGTAATGATCTTTGATGTCTTGTAATCACCACTTAAATTGCCCGTTTCCACATCGCTGCCGGCATAATTGCTTTTGGTATTGATGGCACTATATAAATGCGGCGCAATGGCCCAGTCATAGGCTCCCCGGGCATTGGTATAATGCGCTAACCAATCAAGCATTTCTTTAGGCTTGAGACAATAGCCATAAGCCGCTGCATCGACTTCACTTTGCGCCGCATTCCACATATGGGTAAAAGGTACGACAACCTGGGCATTCGCTGCATATTTCTTCACCGCTAAGTTACTTAAGCGCAAGGTTCTTTCATATTCTTCCATATAGGTATTGAGATCATTACAGTTATAGAAATAATAAGTCGAATCAATCTCATTAGAGATGACATAATGAGAGATATACCCTTTTTCAGAGCTTTGTGAATATCGTTTGGCGAGGAATTCCATTGTAGCAATATAATATTCCCGTCCTAAATCATTTGAAGTATTCGTTCCCATTAAGATATTACTAGCTGGTGAATCATACTTTAAGCTATCGGGATGGATCGAATCATAGGCTCCCATCTTCCAAGCGGCCACAATCGCAATAACATTCATATGACGTTGAGAAGCTTCCTGAACATATTTATCATATCCTGCAATAGCCCCGCGATTGAAATAATAGGTTTTCCCATTGACATTCATTTTTAAGGCATCACTAGGAATATTCACCTGTTGTCCATTAACAGGTTCGTTAGAATAAATCAATCCGGAAATCACCACATTAATGGTAATAGATTTCACATTAAGATCATCGGCATATTTTAATTCATTTTCCATATCAGCATCGGCAAACATCCCTTTAATGGTACTTTGTTTAAAGCCGACATGCTTATGTTCAGAAGCAATTGATGTCGCATAAACCGGACCATAGAGAACGGTATTTTCATAAATAACATAATACTTCTGATATAACGCATCATAGCCATTAGTATAACGATCAAAAGTAAAGGTTTTATTCGTTCCACAGCGGTAGTTTCCAATTAGTGTCCCCTGACTCTTAATATTTGTACTGATCCCCCGCATTGTATCAGTTGTATAATATTCGTTGGCTTTATAAGCATAAACCTGAGCAGTCCCGCTTGTTCCAACCCGATGAAGATCAATCGTCACCTTGTTAGATGAAACTGATACAGTCATAGGGTGATTCGAACCCTGAGAGCGATATTCATATAGATAAAGTCCTGAAAAGACAAGAGCAATCATAATACAAACAAGAATAAATTTCTTTTTCATAGAAAATCCCCCTTTCTAGTTAGGTATAATCTATCATATATTTGTTTTTACGCAAGTCTTTTAGGAATTATATTCCACATTCTACCGCAATATTAGGAATGTAATTCCCCCCATTAAAGGAATTATATTCCTCCCTAAAATTAAACGAACTAATCAAGGATATGTGGTCGTTTAATTGAACGCCTTTGTTTCATAAATACTTTTCCAGTAATTATTTACGATCAAAAAGCCTATTGCAAGGCAATAGGCTAAGCTTTATAGACATGTTTTAAAGACCAGTGATCCCAGTTATAATCACTTGAATAGACAATCATCGTATCCTTCCATGATTGCACATTACCACTAGCAACACTGACATGATCAATACCATTACGCTGGTAGTTAATGTATTTGAGATAAGGATTAGAATATTTCAATGTATCTTTATTATCAATATGTTTATAAACCTGATAAGCAGGTTTTTGTTTAGAACTTGTTGTTAATAAACCACAGGAGAGACCATTAGCGGATTCCTGTTGGTGATCTTTTAAACGATAATAGTTAAAGCTTTTCACAAAAGGCATCTGGGCTACTTTATAGTACACTTGCGCCAGTGTGGCGGCTTGTTCCTGATAGCCTTGCATGGTATTTTTAGAGGAAGAAGCACCACTTTCAGTTAAGTAAACAGAACGCTGATGTCCCTGATATTTTAATACACTTTGTGACAAGTACGCATTCCATAATTCAAAGTTAGAGAATGTGATTTGAGGTGATGTTTTATAATCACCCGTTAAGGCTTTATATGTCACATCACTGGCAGCTAAGTTACTTTTCGTGTTCACCGTACCATAACAGTGAGGAGCAATAGCCCAGTCATAAGCACCTTGGGCATTCGTATAAGCAGCTAACCAGTTTAACATCTTATAAGGGGCTAAAGAATGTCCTGGACATTCTTTAAACATCTGTCCTGAGCTTTTTGTCCAGTAATGCGTGAATGGAACAGCTACATTAATATCTGAAGCGTATTTCTTCACAGCTAAGTTGGATAAGCGCAAGCAGCGTTCATATTCTTCCATAAAGGTATTCAAATTCCCACAATCATAGAAGTAATGAGTAAAGTCTATTTCATTAGAAATGACATATGTAGAAATCAAACCGGTCTGGGCACTTTGACTATAACGCTGGGCTAGGAATTCCATCATCGCAATGACGGCATCTCTTCCCTGACTATTCGATGTATTGGTACCCATGGTAATCGTACTTTTTGGGGAATTATATCGTAAAGCTTTAGGGAATGAGGCATAGTTATGATTCTTCCATGCAATTAACACAGCTACAACATTCATATGGGCTTTTGAGGCTTCCTTCACCTTTGCATCAATCTGGGATACACTCTTTTTATTAAAGTAATAGGTTTGTCCATTGACTTTCCTATTATAGGCATTGTTTTTATTCGTTGTTAATAAGGTCCCTAAATCAATATTTAAAGTAATGGAATGGGCGCCTAAGTCTTTGGCATATTTCACATTAGTGGCATCTTCATTAAAGATCCCTTTAATAGAAGGTTGTTTATAAGCAATAGTATTTCTTTTTGAGACAATCTGCGTCGCATAGACAGGGCCATAAAGAATCTTCTTGCTTTGAATAATATAGTACTTATCATATAAGCCATCATAGCCCTGATTATCATAACGATGAATCGTTAATGTTTTATTTTGTTTACAACTATAATCGCCAAGGTAACGGCCTGTCGCTTTCACATCTTTACTGATCCCGTGGATATGATCCTGACTCTGATATTCATTGGCTTTATAGGCATATACCTGTGCTAATCCTCTTTGTCCCACATTCTTAATAGCAAGGTGAATAGATTCAGGTTCTACACTTACCTGGACACTGCCCTGATGATGCGGCGCCTTAATGGTATCCTTCACTTCTTTAAAGGTTTGGGTATTCTTTGGATAAAAGCAGGCTAAAGCCACTGCGATAATCACTGCCACGGCAGCAGATAGATATAATAGTCTTTTCCCTTTCATATATAATGTACTCCTTTTGCCCTTAGTATAAAGATTTATTTAAAAATCATCAAGAAAAAGAGTGAAATCACATTCACTCTTTTCCTACCATTCTTTCCATAAGCCATCACTGTATTTTTCCCATTGCCCATCGACAAAGTTTTTATTATTCGATGCTTTTGCATTTTTACAGTCGCCCATGTCAATAAAGTATCTTCCTACATTCTTTGCTATATTATTTTGACAAGTGACACCATTAATATTCAGTAATTCAATCGCATCACCGCGGACTTTATTCAAGGTATTATCCTTAATGATAAAATTCTTATGTTTGTATTTCAAATACTGTGCTTCATTATGATGCGTGCCAATACCAGATAAAACATTGGTTAACTTACAATGAGATACTGTAATATTCTCACAGACGGTATAATCGAAAGGAATGGTCGTCCCCTGTCCCTTAATGGCTGAATCAAATTCAATCGCTAAACCACCGATGTAATTTTGTGATCGCTTTTTCCCACTATAGAAATAATGATTAGCGATATTAATATGATCAATCGTCGCATTCTTGACCGCATTGACTTCAATTATATGCATGCCAGAGAAGTTCTTCCAGGTCATATTCTTAATTTTTAAGTTATGACCATGATCGATTTCGATCCCTTTATGGTAGTTAGACGCATTATCCTTATGGATCCCACCATCCCAGGTGCCGCCTTCAATCGTTATTTTACTAAAGCCCGTATAACCTTTCTTTAAAGGATGGAAAACAATAAAAGCATTTTCGGGATGCTTCGCAAAGAATTTCTTCTTCATAATCGTGTTCTTAGAAGCTTTTAATGTGATATTACGACGTAGATAAATTTGCTGGGAATAGAAGGTTCCCTGAGGAATTGTGACAGTGGCTCCGCTGGGCGCACTATCGATCGCTCTTTGAATGGCATAGGTGTCATCTTTCTTGTCATTTGCTTTAGCGCCAAAGCTCGTAACGGAAAGGGTTTTGGCACTTACCGGCATACTCATCATTGCCGAAACAAGTAGTGAAGCTGTTATTACTGGTATATATTTCTTCATAAATGTATCCTCCGTACTCGCCTATTTTATCACTACAAACGTAAAAAAGGAATGCCATGTAAATGACATTCCCATAAATCATTAACGTTTTGTAATCTTTTTCCAAGACCATTTCTTGTTCCAGTTAAATGATGTTGAGTAAACGTTCATCGCTGATTTCCAAGAAGTAGCCGTTCTTGCTGAGCCACTACCATTACGTCTGTACGTAATATATTTCAAGTAGCCCTTTGTCCAAGCCTGTGAGCTCTTTGTATCAATGTGTTTATAAACCTTGTATGCTGGTTTCTTAGCACCATTAGATTTTAATAAACCTACTGATAAACCATTCTTTGCTTCATTAGCATTATCTTTTAAACGATAATAGTTGAATGATTTAATGAATGGTAAATGAGCAACTTTATAGTATTCATAAGCCACTGTCGCTGCCTGCAGTTTTAAGTTCTTGTTAGAAATCTTTCCTGAAGAAGCGCCGCTTTCTGTTAAGTAAACACTTCTCTGATGACCATGATACTTAATAGTATTTAAATAGCTGTTTAAGACTTCTAAGTTGGTGAATGTTAATTCTTTAGTAGTCTTGTAGTTACCCGTTAAAGCATTCATTGAACTATCTGATAAAGTCTGTGCTGCTTTGGTATTCACCACACCGTAACAATGAGGAGCTAAAGCCCAGTCATAGTTACCCTGTGCTTTAGAAGTTTTCTGTAACCAGTTTGTCATCTTTAATGGCGCAAATGATGGACCAGGACATTCTTTAAAGACCTGACCAGCACTCTTAGCCCAATAATGTGTGTAAGGTACAGCAACTTTCACATTACCAGCATATTTCTTAATTGCTAAGTTAGATAAACGTAAAGCTCTTGAATATTCTTCCATGAACTTATTAAAGTTGCTTGTGTTATACCAGTAATGAGTAAAATCAATTTCATTACCTAATACATAAGTGCTGACATAACCATTTGCTTTAGACTGAGAATATCTATGTGCTAAGAATTCAATCATCGCAATAAAGTCATCACGACCAGTCGCATTAGAAGTATTCTGACCCATAGTAATCGTACTCTTAGGTGAGTTATATCTTAAGGCTTTGGCATAAGTGTTGTAGTCGTTATTCTTCCAGGCAATTAAAATACCAATGACATTCATCTTTGCAGCTGAAGCTTTCTTGATGACTGAATCATAGTAGCTGACAGCGCCGGCATTGAAATAATATGTTTTGCCATTGACTTTTAATTCTGGTGAACCGGCTGGTGCAACCTTTTTAGAGGCATACATTAATGAGCCTAAGTCAATGTTTAAAGTGATAGATGATACACCTAAATCTTTGGCATATTTCATATTTGAAGCCTGACCTTCAGTAAATAAACCCTTGACAGATTTCTGAGTGAAGCCAATCTTCTTTTTAGCTGAAGAAATGCTTGTCGCATAGATTGGTCCTTTGACAATCGTATTGCCTTTTAATAAGTAATACTTGTTGTAAAGACCATCTCTGCCCTTTTCATCATAACGTGCAACAGTAATAGTCTTAGACTGACCCTTGCTGACTTTGCCTAAAGCCGTGCCTTTTGTCTTAACAGACTTTGAGATCCCTCTTGTCGTGTCCTTTTTCGCATATTCGTTAGCATTATAGGCATAAAGTGTCCCACTGCTTTTTGCTTTTGTGATCTTAATCTTGATCTTACTAGCAGTGACGCTCACGCTCATCCCATTACCAGCAGCGGATACATTCTGTACTGGTTTCGCTAAGATCACTGAGCAGACCATCGAAAAAGCAATCACAAAAAATAGATTCTTCTTTTTCATTTTTGTTTCTCCTTCTTTCTTAATCTATCCGTCTCAAGTATACCCCAACACTATCTTCCTTTCAAGGAACTTCACATATCCCTTGAGGTTAACTTAAGTCTTACTGTAAACGGCTCTTTACGGCCACAAATGTCTCTTCTGTGCTATTGGCAGGGCGGAAAGTTGAAACTATAAAGTCCTTATACACAAGTAACCCATCATCACCTGCGCCAAAACAGCTTGCCTGATATTGAACTGATAAAGGTTCCCCAATATAACGCTTTAACTGATCAATTGGTGTTGATGCGATAGCTACCGCGCGTAAATGATCAGTTAAAATACTATCATAACTTCCCATTCCATCGAATGCATAGAAGACATTATTATAGACGGCAATCCCTGTTACTGAAGCTCCATTATCATAATACAGCTTCATCTTTTGCGTATCCCATTTCACAATACGAGTTGGTGCTTTCACCTTAACTGGTGTCATCCTTGGCTGTGAAAATTTCTTAAGGGTTTTGAAAGGGCCTTTCACTTTAATTGCATAACCTTTTACCTTGTTAGGTTGATAATAGACTTTACCAAGTTTGACATAATTGGTCTTTTTACGTAAAGCAATCGTAATATTCTTTTGTCCTAAAGCTAATGACAAATAAGCAAAACCACAAGCCTTAGCGTCATGACTCATATATCCATTAAAGAATTCGCTTGCAATAAGAGCTGGATTTGTCTTTCCAAAAGTGTACTTATGAGCTTTCTTATTTGTTTTACGCTTTGTCACGTACTGAAAACACTTCTTCAATCGCTCTTTTTTTGTTCCTTTAAAATGTATTTTTTTTAATAAAGCTTTTGCCTGATATAAAGCTTCAAACTTCTCTCCTTCACGCTTAGACATCAGCTGTGTATCCTGGTTATAATATAAGCCGCTTTTCTTATACATTAACAATTGCCCTTGATTATTAACATAATACGTATAACCATTTTTACTATAAGTATCTGTTTTTAACGCACCTGTATCCTTATCAAAGAGATAATAGTGATTATCAATATTATATAAGCCTTTCACTTTAATGGAATGAATGAAATAGTACTTTTGTGCTCCTTCCTTCCCCCATCCTGTTTGCAGATGAATGGAACCATCCGAAAGATCTGCAAAACTATCACCAACATCCATATTAATGCCAATTTGTTCTAAAACCTTATAGGCAATATATTTCATTCCCTTATCATTAGGGTGTAAAGCAACGTCTTCTCTTGTAATAGTATAAGGATTTCCATCCTGATCATAAAGAATACCACCAATACTATTCATATAATTAGGATTCTTTGTAATCCGATCTAATGAAGCCACATGACAGCCAAACTTTTGTGCAACATTATTAAGAATTTGTGTACTGGCCATTGATATACTCATATCTCGATAATTAAAATCCGCTAAAAAATCCGTCACAAAAATGATCATTGCATTAGGGTTATACTGCTTAATAGAGCTAACATAATCTATCAAATTAGCCTCATATATGTCTAATAATTTCTTATTTGCAATCTGATCAGTATTTTCAATGACGATCAAATCATAGGGATGACCTGCACTCATCTCTCTTACTTCTGTTTTATCAATGGATAACATATCTGGATTTGTTTGCCAGTGAACATTTCGTACGTCAGTTGTTATATTATTGTAATGTTTCTTCAGTTTTGCATCTGTCTGATGCACCCAATCCATCTCTTTTGTAGAAGCTCCCATCCCACAGTTATTGGGCCAAATATCAGGTACATAAGGTGTTAGCGTAATACTATCACCAACTGCTAAAAAGCGAAAAGAATCCTGAGCATGAACAATTTGTAAAGTTGATAGACACATGATCAAACTTAATAATAAAGCAATTAATTTCTTCATAAGATACCTCCGTAACTTCTTAACTCATTTTATCACAAGTTATTGAAAGCCTTCTATGATTCTAACAAGCATTGAAAAAGAGCTATCCATAAGAAACATTTCTTCATTTATTCCAAATAAAAAATGGCCTACGTGTGTAGGCCATAGATGTAACTATTATTTTACAGTGACTTTAACTTTCTTAGTTAAGCCGTTTGCTTTCGCATAAACGTAAGTTGTACCTTTTTTCTTACCAGTGATTGTACCGTTCTTTACAGTAGCAACTTTCTTATTCTTAGTAGACCATTTAACTGTGTTAGCAGGTTTCACTGTTTTCGCTTTAACGGTATAAGTCTTTTTAGCTTTAACAGTAACTTTAGATTTGCTTAAAGTTAAAGTAGCTTTCTTAGCTGTTAAGGTAACAGTATATTTCTTAGCACCTTTCTTGAAAGTGATCTTTACTTTGCCAGCTTTCTTGAAAGTAACAACACCTTTAGCAGTTACAGTAGCAACTTTCTTGTTGCTTGATTTGAAGTTTTTAGCACCTTTTAAAGAAAGTGTCACTTTTTGGAATGCATAAACACTCTTAGATAACTTAGTTTTTGTAACTTTTACAGTTACCTTAGCTGGTGTAGTTTTTGCTTTCTTAGTTGTAGTTGTAACAGCTGCTAACTGATCAGCAGTATCACCAGCTGCATTTACAACACTCATAGGTAATGCAGGTGTTGCCCCTAACACGGCAGCTGCAGTTAAAACTGATGCAAATTGTTTTTTAAGATTCATAAATCTTACCTCCATATATCAATTTTATGAAATTATCGTACTCCAAGTAGGCTTTATTGTCAATAAAACAAAGATATATGTAAATGACATTTACAAATTCTTTATACTTCGTTTAAAGACGCTTTCGCTAAAGCTAAAAAAGTGAATAAAGTGACGGTATTTAGGAATGAAGGCCCTACCACTAAAGAGATACCAATATAGGCACTAAAGCCTGCTAAATAAGCCATGACATTCTTATTAACTGCTTTTTGAATCATTTCTTTGATTATTAAAATCCAAAAAGCTAAATAACAGAAGCCGCCTAATAAACCGGTTGACAAGAAGTATTCTAAGATTTCATTATGTGCAGTTGTTCTCGATACTCCTTGATAAACAGCATATTTATTCAGCATATCCGATACACAGTTAGGTCCTACGCCAATAAGCTTTTCCCTTAAACTCATATGTTTAAAACTTTCAATGCAGCCTCGCCAAATATTAATACGGTTATTAAAGATTGCTAACTGAACGCTATTAAGCGTGCAGTAAACGGCAAAACCAAACCAGGTGATCATGCCAGCAACAAATAAAACGATCAAAATCTTTTTAAGAATCCCGCAGACATGATCTAATTGGTCATCATTTAACTTGTGAATAATAAATAAACATAATGATATAACGATACCTAATACAATATATCCTTTATTCACAAATAAAGCCGGCAGAGTATCTAATGGCATTTGTTTATAAGGAATAATAAAGGCATGATTAATAAGATCCATGATAATACTTGCAATAACCAAGAAATAAAGCTGATATAAATATTTATTCAAAATCTCTTTGTGATTTAAAGCATAAATCAAAATGACAAACAAGCCAAACAAACAGCCCAGCATTAAGCCATTAGCTCTAATGACTAAAGCAGACATATAGCCAAGAAAGACAATAATACTATAAACAATCTTTTCCATCTTTTTGTCAGTATTGATTACATGAACAATATAGAATGGAATAAATAAGCAGAAATACTCAGATAAATAATCTATATGACCAATCGTAGAGACGAAGTACATCTTATCTGATAGTGTCATTGTCGGTAAAGTCATATGTAATGGATCAAGATCTAAGGAGTTTAAGATTGCTGTAAGTTCTAAAAAGATCACAGGTAAAGCCCAAATAGTAGCAATATGAGGATAATCCTCATGACTATTGGCAATAATGAAATACATAAAGATTAAAGCCAATAAAAGATAACCGCCAACTTTAAAGGTTAAAGCCCCAGTAAAAGCTAAAATCCCATAACGTGAGGTTAAACATGACAATAAGGTTACTAAGCCAAATCCTAATAGAAACAAATCACTATAATCAAACGAAAAGATCTTTTTCAATACAGATATGCCTTTTTGTTTCATATCTTCAATAAGATCATATAATCCGCTTAAAACAATAAGAATACCAGCAATTATAAAGCCTTTCCAAAAGAAGGTAACTTTAATATCACGAATATCGATGTAAGAATTGTGATAAATCACTGGCAAAAACATAAGAACAAACAAAATATAAACTTGAATAATACGGTGTCGATATAATTTCATAAATCCCCCATCTTCCTGTTATGTAAACTTATATCATCATTATACACCAAAAGAAAATACAGTGGTTCCCTAACAAGGAATCACTGTATAGAAAGTTATCTTTTCATAAAATGCATCATATTAAGCTCAGATACATACTTATTAAATGACTTTGTAAAAGTCTTTTTGTTGACACATTTATTATTCAAATAATAATGATCAGTCTTATTCATACCATCAGTTTTTTCATCATGATAAGGTGAATAATAGTCTAAGGTATATTTTGTTTTCAGTTTATTCCCACCAAACGTATATACTTTACTATTAGTCTGTCCTGAAATTCTTGTCCAGAAGCCTAAAGTCTTTTGCGAATAACGATAGGCAAAGTAAAATAAATTGCCATACGTAAAACGTTTTAAAATCTTCGTTTTTCCTTTCACCTTGGCCATTAACAATACTTCTGTTGGATGATCATATACATTCATATAACCATTATCTGCTTCTCTCTGATTTGATAATAGAACTTCTTTGATCCCATCATGATTGAGATCAAGAAGTGCATAATAAGGATAATCTTTAAGATAATAACGATGTTTGTGATATGTATAAACACCTGTCTTTTGATAAATAAACTGAATCCCCCATGACGTATGAGCATAAACGTGGGTACTTAATACTAATCCAGTTACCAGTACCGATGATAATAACACCTTCATATAATCGTCTTCCTTCAAAAAAAACCATCTTTAATGTCATATTTGTCCTATTTATGCCGTTCATGAGAGTGTAAAATAGAATTAAATTAACCTCATGAATCTAGTAGTTATAGACCAGCTCATCGATTTCTTGAAAGCCAATATATTATCAAATATTTATATTTTGACTTTTAGCAATTATAAATGTTTTGTTAACAAAATAGTGCCTTGAATGAATTTGAATCGAATATTCTTCTATGTGCTAAATCGATGAGTCACTTAATTGTTAGCATCGCTAGTACGAAATTTTATCTAATCTACGTTATTAATATTTTGTTCTAAATAGCTTAAGAATTAACTCATCTTTTCAGGAGCTACGTCAAGATCAATTTCAACAGATCTGTAGGTTACCTGATCGGTCATAATAACGATTGATTTAGTATATGCTGCCATAAATTTTTGAATTGGTAAATACCAGACAATAACAAATTCAGTAGATTCATCGGGATTAATAATACGATTTGTATAATCAATAGCAGTCCCATTGTTTTTTTCATTATTTCGCATAGTCATAATTGGGTCATATAAATATTCTTTATCATCTAGTTTAATCGTAAAAGCATCTTTAGTAGCGCTACCATTAAATCCCTTTTCTGTTAAACTTGTTCCTTTTGAACCCTTGTTTTCAACTTTTAAGGTTACATAAAAATATTCGTGGTCTTTTAAATTCAAATACTCTGTTTTCTTAACTGAAAAATAAATATCTGGATCATCTTCATCAAATGGGATATTTGCATTCATGGATTGTGCATAATTACCTGCGCTATTTTTCATTGACTCATATGTGTCTGTTTCTTCTGAATCCTCATCATCAGATAATGAGCTATCACTTTCATCAGAATATTCACTATCATCACTGTAATCTGAAGGGTCATTGTTTGATGTACTACCCTTCGAAGTATCGGCTTTATCTGATGTCCTTATAGTACTATTAGATGATGTAAAAAGTTTAATCGATGTATAAGAGATTAACATCGAAATGACTACTATACCTGTAATGACAATACCAATTTTCTTCTTTAAATTCAATTTTTTCCATTTTTGTGTAATCTTTTCCAATAATCTTCTTATAAACGAATTAATCTTGTCAAGTGATATATTTTTAGTAAATCGACTCATTTTTTTTAATTTAGTTGTTGAAAAAATATTTTTATGATTATCATTTACTCTCTTTTTCAACTCAACACCACAATTTGAACAGACTTCCTCTTCTTTCGTAACACGTGTTCCGCAGTTTGAGCAAAATGAAATGTCTCCATCTTTAGTATAGAGTCTTTTATCTTCGTTACCTCCTGCTGATTCTTTACTTTCAGAATCAGCATTAACATTTGAATTATATTTATTATTTATTTTCTTATCTAATACAGTATCATTATTCTTAATGGATACTTTATTGTTCGAATTGAATGGATCATTGACGCTATTTTCTAAAGAAGAATGTATTGATATATTATCTATATCAATTTCTTTACTCTCCGAAGTTAAAATTGAATCATTTAATGGTGTTCTTTCACTTTGTGTGAAATACTCACTTGAAGACACGCTTTCACTCTGAGAATCAAATATTGATTTTGATATACTTTCAGATGTACTTTGACTTAAAAAAATAGATATTGAATCATTTACACTCTCCAAATCAGAAATAGACTCACTCAATGATACACTTCTACTTCGTGAAATAGATTCAAACTCAACAAATGAGTTACTAATACTCTCTAAAATTGAAATTGATTCACTAGTAGATGAATTTTGATTTTCAAAAGAATCAAATTGAATATGTTTTGAATCAATGTTGTTGTCATTAGATACACGTAATTTTAAATTAATAGGCGTTCCACATACAGGGCAAAACTTAGATCCATCGGGTATTTTAAATCCACATTTAATGCAATACATAAAATAATCCTCCATATTTTTAATGTAAAATCCCAGCTTTCAAATTCATATTCCCTAATTCTATTTAGACTTCTTAGTTAGCTTATTGGTTTGTTATGTTCATAGTCATAATTTATGTCGAAGAAACCATCATCCTTAATTATTTTATCTAAACAATTATTAAGAGTATCTTTCGAGAAAGGAAGAATAAGTATAGAGATAGTTGCCTTATCTTTAGTTTCAGAAGAAAGATAATCTCCTTCAACGACATAAATATTACTTTTTGTATAGAATATTTGATCTTCGGAATCGTCTTCCTTATTTTTCTTATGTACTTTATCCGGTATAGGTTTGAAAAATTGATTTCTTTTTGTAAATCTATAGTCACAATAATCAGCAATTTTGTTCAAGTAATTTTCATAAGAACTTTTTTCAAACTCTTCACTATCAAGTTCCACTCTATTCAATTTCATATCATTAAAATAATAATCCATTGTAACTTTTTTAAATCCAAATACTTTCCCAATTTCAACGTAGTATTCATTATCCGATTTTATTGAAGATTTCAAATTCTCCATCGAATCTTCATCTGATAAGTTATAAAGTATTTCAATATTCTTATCTTCAGAATAATAAAAACTTACATTGTTTTTTAATATGGGTTTAAATGATTTTTTGTACAGGTGCCATCCCCCTAAGGATGCACAGATTATTACACAAAGAACCACAGAAGCAATAATGATACCTTTTTTGTGCTTACCACCCCATGAAAATATATTTTTCTTATGCTTGTTTTCAATTTTATTTCTATTTTTTAAACTTGCCAGTGCTTTTTGCTTTTCTTCCTCGTTAATTTTAGGTTGCTCTGCTCCACAAAATGGACAAAACGCCGAGCCATCTGGTATATTTTTTCCACAATTATTGCAAAACATATTTTAATCCTCCATTGCATTTAAAATCTTTTAACTAAGTAAACATACTTCTATGTTTTTTTATATCATTATTATATTATGTCACAAATGACATATAACCGCCTAAATAAATATAGTTTAGTTTATTAGTAGTCTGATGGAATTATAGAAATTTGTAAAGTAATGAGATTCACACTGTTGTACTTGAAATTCGATTAATATTTCTTTTTTTTGTAAAGTTTCAGACTATAATAAATGATGTTCTTGGTCAATAGAAAAAGTAGGCGCACTATACTAGATATTTTAATGACTAATTGACTAATAATCTGTTTGAAAGTGAAAGAGTAATGATTTTTATGATGCCACGTAAAAAACTGCTCTATCTGAGTTTCTACGAACTAAATGACAGATGATAGAATCAAATGACTCATGCCATATATAAAATCATTACAACCATCCTTAGAATACAAGTTATGTTGCATCTATGTTTTAAAAAAATTTTTAGTTCACAAGATATGATGAAGCACTAAAAAAATTGTGTTTTAATCATCTCTATAGTTGCAATATATTAACTACCACTTAATGATGCAGTAGCATTACCATTTTCATCAATATCGACCGTGAAGTCACCTGTCTCTGCTATCGTATTATCCGCGCTATAGCGTACTGTATAGGTGCCTTCAATATCAAATGTCTCCCCTTCGCTAGTTTTATTTCTAGTTGTACTTGTGATAGAGTATGTAGCACCATCAGCATCATATTCACTTGAACCAAATTCAGAATCTATTTCTGATTTGACTGCGCTCATAGCTAAGTCTGCGACTTCATCACTTGATAGATCGCTTGTTTTTTTGCTTGTATCACTACTGTTATCATCAACTTCAGAACTATCTGATGAAGAATTTTGATCTAATGTGGACCAATCGTAACTTTCATCCTTTTCACATTTTGTATTTTCATCTTTTGCAGTTAAAGCAATTGGATTAGCATAGGGTCCTTTAAATTGTTTATCGTCTATTTTCTTATCACTTACAATTGAGTCACTTTTCTCTATTTCTGACAATCTTTTATATTTGAAAATATATTCCTTCTTCTCTGAATCTACATATTTTGTTATTTTACTAATGAGATTATGTGAATTATATATAATTTGATAATCATCTGTAAATCCATATTCAGTCTTGACATGAACCTTTTGTATTTTATTTCCCTCGTAAGAGTATTTCAATAATCTTTCTTTGTAATTGGTTCCTGAGGCATCACTCAATACTATATGACCACTCTTTAAACGATTATATTTATCGTATTTGAAATTTGCGGCTTTTGAATTATATAATTCAGGTCCATAACGCAAATAGTCAGTTAAAAAACCTTTTTTGTTGTATTTATAAACTAAATATAAACTGATTCAAAAGTCAAGTACTGTTTGTTGACAATTTAATATGTATTAAAAAGCGGATTTCCTTACAAATCTGCTTTTTAGTTATCT
>OCTW011593500.1_pt1 | contig 35264 bp, 28 predicted proteins | sample 1539671 | NCBI WGS metagenome assembly OCTW01 (sample SAMN02144230, study PRJEB22623) | gut metagenome | biome: sheep rumen | host: Ovis aries | place: New Zealand
CTTATCGGAACACCAGGTCGCGTCTTTGAATTAGTTAAACTCAAAAAAATTAAGATGATGAATGTTGATACCATCATCTTAGATGAATTTGACGAATTACTTAGTGATTCACAGTACCACTTTGTTGAAAACATCATTCACCGTGTTCCACGTGACCATCAAATGATTTACATGAGTGCAACAGATAAAGTTGATCCTGAGGTTCTTGCTGAAAATACTTTAACCATTGACCTTTCTGATCAAACATTAGATCAAATTGCTCACTACTACATCTCTGTTGATAAGCGTGATCGTCTAGAATTACTTCGTAAATTCTCAAATATTCCAGAATTTCGCGGTTTAGTCTTCTTCAACAGCTTATCTGATTTAGGAGCTGCTGAGGAACGTCTTCAATTTAACAATGTTCAAGCTGTTTCACTGGCTTCTGATATTAACGTGAAGTTCCGTAAAGTTATTCTTGAAAAATTCAAAAACCACGAACTCTCATTACTTCTTGCTACTGATCTTGTCGCACGCGGCATTGACATTGAAAACCTTGAATATGTTATCAACTTCGACCTTGCTCGTGACAAAGAAACTTACACACACCGTGCTGGACGAACAGGACGTATGGGGAAAGCTGGTGTCGTGATTACCTTTATCACACACAAAGAAGAATTGAAAAAACTGAAAAAATACGCTCCTGTCTCAGAAGTTTACCTCAAGAAACAAGAAATTCATTTAAAAAAATAAAATAGTAAGCTAAAGAAGCTGAGACAAAAGTCCTCAGCTTCTTTATTTATATAGTTATTGTTTACAAGACGCAGTAGTTGAGTGGGTTCTAATACGCTTATAAATCAGCCTTTACAACCCTTTTGACATCAAGCTACGCTTGACTTCATTTCCAACCTCAAAAGGTTTCCCAAACCTTTTGAGCCATGCGGGGGTGAGTTAAAAAGGTTCGGTGAACCTTTTTAATCGGGAAATAAAACTTACGGAGTAAGTGTCAAAAACGGTCTGGGAATAGACCGTTTTAGGTCAGCAACAAGAAATTAAGACTTGCTGAGGAATCGAATTTCTACGAAATTACTAATTCGCTTTTTAATTTTTAGGCTCATGAATAAAATCTCCACTGGAGACTTTATTTGTCTCACTCCCTTTCTTATTTCAAATTATTAATAACTCTTTCCAAACGTGAAATAGCTTCAACTGGCAAGGCAAGTTTTGGATTATTTTGATTGAAAGATAACAAATAATTCAAACGGAATTGCATACGTGAACGGATGAGTTGTTTGTATTTATTATCAAAATCGTGAATAGGATATTCAGATAAATCTAAATACTCAAATCCTTCAATTGGACCAAAATCTTTAAATTCTGTATTGCCATCGACAATTTTTTCAATTATGCCAAGAGAAACTTCTTTTGGAATACTTTGTCCCATATAAGTTCCGGTATTAATGATATAACAATCAACATCTCCTTCAAATAATGAACGGAATTTTTGATAATCCTCAACCAAAGGATAAACTCTAAATGGATTAGCAAATGGTTCAATGACAAGTGTTTGTTTATTGCCTTCGATGTTTTCTGCACTTGAACGTTTGGTCATTAAGGTACAACCCATCGTAGCTGCCATCAGAGGATCATTAATCTTAATCAATGGAGGTAGTGAATCGTCTTTCATAATCCAGAAGATAGCATTAATTGGCTCTTCAATATGATCGACACGATTTGGCGTTGCGAAACGAGACTTAACCGTTCGACCATTACCGTTTCGAATGTCTTCTGTCATCAATTTCTTACGACCATTTTCATCCAAAGTAACCCCACAATTTTGTACTGTTACAAAGAAATCTTGTTCTGGGTGTCCAGTTGGATAATCATTAGTTTTATCAAAATATGAAGGTTCCAATGCAATAGATGAACCATCTTTTTCTGAAATAACAAAAGCATCATCATGCAAAACTTTGATATCATATTTACCATTGTGCTTAGCATGAGTTAGAGTAGATTTTCCTGAACCAGATAAACCAAAGAATGATGCCACATAGTCATTTCCATCTTCCTTACCTTGGAAAATCTTCAAACCACCATGGCAAGAAACATAGCCATTACGAGCCGCTGTCCCCCAAGCAAGTGTCAAAGTAGCTTTTTTCAACTCACCAAAATAATTAAGCCCCAGAATAGCAACACAGTTATGGTTAGTATCAAAATAAACTAGACCATCTGGATAAGCTGGATGAGACCATTTAGGATCAAAGAAAACAAAAATATCATCTTCATCGTAAGATTTAGAGACTTTCAAGCGATTCTTAAACTCTTCATCCAAAATTTGGAAATTCAATAACCATGAATAAAGATTGTTAATCTCTTCTTCTGGTACCATCAAATGAGCACGTACCATAAATTCTTCATCTAACCCTACAATAGCATCAGCTTTGTAAAATTGACGACGGTGCGCTTGATAAACTGCACTTCTGACAATAGACAAGAGACGTTCATCTTCATCTTCGTCTTGACCAAAAATACGGCGTGCTTTAGCTGTTCGTCCAACCACAGCACCAGAATTTGTTAACAACACACGAGCATAGGAAGGCAGTCCCAATTCCTTAGTATGAATGACAGGCATGTCTAAAATCACTGTACCTGCAGCATTTGAAGCCAGTTGATATGCCTCTTCTAAGGTTTTAATTGGGTGAACCTGGTTTTCATAAAATGCTGTTTCGACAATAGTTTTTAATGCAGAAAAATACGGACTTGATTTGCGCATTTCTAAAGTTGAAAATTGATTACGTGTTACCATTTTCTACCTCCTATTTGTATGGTTAATTTCATTCTACCAAAAAAGTATGCGTTTTCATAATTAAAAGTGTGAAAATATTAGAAAAAAGAAATAATTTCTAAAAATTTTCAAAAAAAGAACAACTTCCCTTCCTTCTATTTCTGAAAAAACAAAAAGGCTAGAACAATGTTCTAACCTTTTATCTATTATTTGGCAATATCAAATACAGTAGATTTGACAGTTGTCATAGCTTCAATTGAATATTTCACACCTTGTGTTCCAGCACCAGATTTTTTAGCACCAAGGAATGGGAAGTTATCTGTACCACGTTGTGTTTTGTTGTTAATGTGAACAGTACCCACTTCAAGTTGTTCAGCAATCTTGAATGCCAATGGGAAGTTGTTTGTAAATACAGAAGCTTGAAGACCGTATTCAGATTTGTTTGAAATTTCGATAGCTTCTTCAACTGAGTTCACACGGATAAATGGAAGGACTGGACCAAATGGTTCTTCCCAAGCCAAGCGCATATCAGTTGTAACGTTATCGAACAAGACTGGGCTGATAAGGTTACCTTCACGTTTGAATGAAATAACTTCTTTAGCACCTTTTTCTTGAGCATCTTTGATAAGACCTTCAACGTAATCAGCTGCTTTTGTATCAATAAGTGGAGTGATATCAGCGTTATCTTCTGGCATACCAACAGTCAAGTTGTTAACAAGTGCAGAAACTTTTTCAACTAATTTGTCAGCAATGCTATCCATAACAAGAACACGTTTTACAGCTGTACAACGTTGTCCTGAGTATCCATAAGCACCAGCAACGATGTTTTTAGCAGCCAAGTCAAGATCAGCATCTTCAAGGATGATAGCTGAGTCTTTACCACCAAGTTCAAGCATGATTGGACGCATACCAGCTAAATGACCAATGTGTTCACCAACTGGTGTAGAACCTGTAAAGTTAATGTAGTTAACAGCTTCATGTTCTACAATGTAGTCACCGATAACTGAACCACGTCCTGTGATTGTATTGAAGACACCTGCAGGAAGTCCAGCTTCAGCAAATGCTTCAGCCAAAAGAAGACCTGAGATAGAACCTTGCGTAGGTGGTTTAAGGGCAACAACGTTCCCTGAAATAAGGGCAGGAGCAATCTTAGAACCTGCAAGGTTGATTGGGTAGTTAAATGGTGAAATAGCAAGTACCAATCCTACTGGTTCGCGACGAACAATAGCGATTTTTTTCTTGCTTGCTGGATCAAAGCTTCCACCTTCAAGAACTTCACCTTCAAGACGTACGCCTTCTTCAGCAGCATAGTTAATGATTTCAGCAGTACGGATAACTTCTCCAACAGCTGATTTGTAACCTTTAGCAATTTCTTTTGAAAGAACAGCACCGATTTTTTCAGCATCACGTACCAAAATATCAGCTGCTTTGTGAAGGTATTCAGCACGTTCAACATATGAAAGTGCACGCCATGCTTTTTGAGCTGCTTTGGCTGATGCATATACATAGTCAACTTCTTCTTGGCTCATTGCAGGAACAGAACCAAGTTCTTCACCAGTTGCGGGAGCGTAAATTTTGATTTCTTCTTTAGAAAGTTTCCACTCACCGTTGACGTAATTTTTATATTGTTTAGTCAAGTGATATCTCCTTTTAAATGTGATAACTCCATTTTATCACTTTTTTAACTTTTTTCAATATTTAAACACAAAAAAAGTCTGAAAATTTAGACAAAAACTTTGTACCGTCAAATAGTTATAATTATAAAATATCTAACAAAATGAGAAAAGTCCTCTAATTCCTACATATGTTTTGCTATAATCAGAATTTAGAGAATTTTTTCAATTGATTAAAATTTTGTTTTTATAATTTTTTTGTATATTTTTCCATTAGAAAAAATATTATACTTTTGATTTGATTTAGGTAAAATCTTTAAAATTTTAACATTAAAAAAAGCTTTTAACAAAATGTTAAAAGCTTCCTCATGTTAATTAGTCAACATTAACATATTCTTTGCTAAGCTCAAGAACTTCTTCCATTGTTGAGCATTCTGTAAGAGCACGGTTAGCGTATTCTTGCATTTTAGCAGTGTCAAGTTTCTTCATCAAGCTACGTGTACGAAGAATTGATGTAGCTGACATAGAGAACTCGTCAAGTCCCATTCCGACAAGAAGTGGAACAGCTTTTTGGTCACCGGCCATTTCACCACACATACCAGCCCATTTACCTTCAGCGTGAGCTGCTTTGATAACGTTGTTAATCAAACGAAGGATTGATGGATTATATGGTTGGTAAAGGTATGAAACTTGTTCGTTCATACGGTCAGCAGCCATTGTGTATTGGATAAGGTCGTTTGTTCCGATTGAGAAGAAGTCAACTTCTTTCGCAAATTGGTCTGCAAGCATAGCTGCAGCTGGAATTTCGATCATGATACCAACTTGAATATCATCTGAAACGGCAACGCCTTCAGCTTTAAGGTTAGCTTTTTCTTCATCAAAGATTGCTTTAGCAGCACGGAATTCTTTAAGAAGTGCAACCATTGGGAACATGATACGAAGTTGTCCGTGTACAGATGCACGAAGAAGAGCACGGATTTGTGTACGGAACATTGCATTTCCTGTTTCTGAGATAGAAATACGAAGTGCACGGAATCCAAGGAATGGGTTCATTTCTTTTGGAAGGTCGAAGTAAGGAAGTTCTTTATCCCCACCGATATCCATTGTACGAACCACAACTGGTTTACCATTCATGCCTTCAAGAACAGCCTTGTATGCTTCATATTGTTCATCTTCAGTTGGGAAGTCTTGTGAATCCATGTACAAGAATTCTGTACGGTAAAGACCAACTGCTTCTGCACCATTAGCATTAACACCTTCAACGTCTTTAGGTGTACCAATGTTAGCTGCCAATTCGAAGTGTTTACCATCTGCTGTTACTGTTTCAGCATCTTTAAGAAGAGCCCATTCAGCTTTTTGTTTAGCATACGCTTCACCAGCAGCTTTAAATTCAGCAATTTCTTCATCTGTTGGGTTGATGATAACATCACCAGTGATACCGTTTACAGCAACGATATCGCCATCTTTAACACGGCTAGTGATATCGTTTGTCCCAAGAACAGCAGCAATTTCAAGTGTACGAGCCATGATAGCTGAGTGACTTGTACGTCCTCCAATGTTTGTAACAAAGGCTTTAACGAATTGTTTGTTCAATTGGGCAGTATCAGAAGGTGTCAAATCGTGTGCAATAACGATTGATTCTTCATCAATTGTTGCAGGGTTTGGAAGTTTAGCACCGATAAGGTGAGCCAATACACGTTTAGCAACGTCGCGGATATCTGCGGCACGTTCTTGCATGTATGGGTTATCTTCCATTCCTTCAAAGATAGTGATGAACATGTCAGTCACTTCTTTAAGTCCTGCTTCTGCGTTAGTTTGTTTTGCACGAATAGTTTCTTTAATTTGGCTGATCATTTCTGGGTCAGCAAGAACCATTAAATGTGCGTCAAATACGGCAGCTGCTTCTTCGCCAAGTGTTTCTACTGCTTTTTCACGTATAATAGAAAGCTCGTCTTGTGATGCTTTCAATGCGGCATCTAGGCGAGCTTCCTCTGCACTTGTATCTTCAACTGTAACAGTTTCAAATGACAAATCAGGTTGAACGAGTAGATACGCTTTAGCAACAGCAACACCATCAGATGCGGCAATTCCTTTAAGCATTTCTGTCATTTTCTTAAGCCAATCCTTCTTTTGTCATTGTTTCTTCGATTGCTGCAAGTGCGTCATCAGCGTCAGCACCTTCAGCAGAGATAGTTACGTCAGCACCTTGACCAACACCAAGACTCATAACACCCATGATTGATTTAAGGTTTACTGCTTTACCTTTGTAGTCAAGAGTGATGTCTGAAGCGAATTTGCTAGCTGTTTGAACAAGCAAAGTAGCTGGACGTGCGTGAATACCTGTTTCTGCAACAATGTGAAAATCTTTTGAAGCCATATTATGGTTCTCCTTTTATTTGTGTTTTTTCGGATTACCTTATGATAACCCTTACAAGCTATGATTATAGCATAAACCCTTTTTTATTTCAATAGTTACACACCTTGTATGCGCCTTCTTTTTTGAAAAATTAAGGAAAAACGCCACTTTTGGGCTGTAAAATTACCTGTTTTTTTCAAAAATAAATAGAAACAAGTTGAACTCGCTTCCATTTATTGATTAATCTTTTTTATCAGCCTTTTTTCTTTTCAAAGCCGCTGTTTGTTTTCGAAGCTCATTGAAGAATGGTGCCGTAGTCAAACTGAAGTTTTTATAGTTTCGAAGCATACGACGTTGGTTAAAACGAAATGGCTGTACTCCTTTTTCTTTTAATGTATCATTAATATGAAGTCGCAGATTATCCAAACGCTTACTGAAGACTTCGGCTTGTTTTGACAAGTCTCCCACTTCATTTTTAACCGTTTCTCGTAATTTTTCTTGCTCTGCACGAACATATTTTTCAAAAGCTTGCGCTGCTTGTTGGAATTTCACCGTATCAAGGACTGTCCAAATCAAATCAGCTGTCATAAGACAAACAATACCTAATGCTATCCATTGATTCAAATGATTTATCAAACGCATCACATCAGGCTGAATAAATTTAACAAGAATAACAATGCTAAATCCCCAAAAAAGAGAAATTCTTGGGGCAATCCAACCTTTAATATTTCCAACTTCATTGGTGTAATCCCAAAGTTTCATGTGGAAAAAGGTCTCCAGCAACCAAGCTGCAATAAATTCAAATATCGTTGCTACAAGCATACCACTAACAAAGAGACCTAAAAGATTATGCTGAAAGGGCTGTGTTGCTAACAAAACAGTTGTCACCGCAAAGCCATAAACTGGGCAATACGGTCCGACCAAAAAGCCACGATAAGCAAACTTTTTATCTTTTATAGAACAATAGATGGTCTCCCAAAGCCAACCGATGAATGAATAGATAAAAAATAAAAAAATAATATCCGTCACAGAATAGCCCATAAAACTCTAACCTCTAAAATTCAAACTATTCTCATTATAACAAAAAACCTAGAACAAGACTTGTCCTAGGTTAGGTTTTACATATTTTCAATAAGTTTTGCAGCAAACTCACTTGTTGAGCAAGCTTTTCCACCCTGAGCTAAATCTGCTGTGAATTGACCTTTGGCAAATGTTTTTTCAATTGCTTGAGAAATCAAGCTAGCAACTTCTGTCCAGCCGATGTAATCAAACAACATACAGCCTGACAAAAGAACTGAACAAGGATTAGCAATATCTTTTCCAGCAATATCTGGTGCTGTTCCATGAGTCGCTTCAAAAATAGCATGACCAGTCACATAATTGATATTAGCACCAGGTGAGATTCCGATACCACCAACTTGAGCAGCAAGAGCATCACTTGCGTAGTCACCATTAAGGTTTGTCAAAGCCACAACATCAAACTTTTCAGGGTTAAGCAAAATTTGTTGCAAGAAGTTATCGGCAATAATGTCATTCATAACCAATTTTCCACTTGCCAATTCATCTGCGTATTCGCGTTCTGCTAATTCATAACCCCATTTTCGGAAGCCACCTTCAGTGAATTTTTGGATGTTTCCTTTGTGAACGATTGTGACATTTGTTAGTTGATTAGCAAGAGCGTATTCAATTGCAGAACGAATCAAACGTTCACTACCTTCTTTTGAGATAGGTTTGATACCAATGCTACTTGTTTCAGGAAAACGAATCTTGCTGACAGACATGTCATTTTGCAAGAATTCGATGACTTTTTTCACTTCAGGTGTGCCAGCTTCCCATTCAATACCAGCGTAAATATCTTCAGTATTTTCACGGAAAATAGTAATACTTGTTTTTTCTGGTTCTTTAAGTGGACTTTCAATTCCTTTAAAATAACGAACTGGACGAACACAAGCATACAAATCCAATTCTTGGCGAAGCGTTACATTTAGTGAACGGATTCCGCCACCAACTGGTGTTTCTAGAGGACCTTTAATAGCAATCAAATCTTCTTTAATCGTATCAAGCGTTTCTTCTGGTAACCATTTACCAGTTGCTTCATGCGCTTTTTTACCAGCTAAAAGTTCATCCCATTCAACTTTCTTTTGACCTTGATAAGCTTTTTCAACAGCAGCATCAAAGACAGCACGCGCATTTTTCCAAATGTCACGTCCAACACCGTCCCCTTCAATAAAAGGGATAATTGGATGATTAGAAACGACCAATTGGCCATTTTCTAAAGTGATTTTATCAGCCATAATTTTCCTTTTTCCTTTCGTAATCTTTTTTTAACGATCTTCAAGTGGAACATATTTCAAACCAAGTTCACCTTTATAACGAGAACGTGGACGAATCAATTTATTATGTTTTTGTTGTTCTTGAATATGAGCAATCCAACCAGCAACACGACTCATGGCAAAAATCAACGTAAAGATTGAACTATCAATACCAAGCACATGATAAACTGTCGCTGAATAGAAATCGACATTTGGAATCAAACCTTTAGTATGTTTCATGTAATCTTCAATTTCACGAGACAAGTCAAACCAAATTTCATTTTCAGTTCCTTCTGTTAAAGCTTGAGCCATTTCACGAAGATATTTTTCACGTGGGTCTTGTGTTTTATAAACGCGGTGGCCAAATCCCATGATTTTTTCTTGTGAATCAAGTTTTTCTTTTAGATAAGCTTTAGTATCACCCATTTCACGGATTTCAGTCAACATGTCAAAAACACGTTCATTAGCGCCACCGTGAAGAGGTCCTTTAAGGGTACCAATCGCTGTTGTTACACAAGAATAAATATCAGCCAAAGTTGACGCACAGACACGTGCGGCAAATGTTGAGGCATTTAATTCATGGTCAGCATGTAGAACTAAAGCTCGATTTAAAGCTTTAACTTGCAATTCTGTTGGTTCTTCACCATTTAGCATATAAAGGAAATTAGCCGCAAAGCACAAATCCTTACGTGGTGCTACAGGTGTTTTTCCTTCACGTAAACGAGCAAAAGTTGCAATGATGGTTGGCATTTTTGCCATCAATTGAATAGATTGTTCGTAAGTTGCTTCTTCTGAATTATCTTCCGCATTAACATTGTAAACTCCGAGTAGGCTAACTGTTGAACGAAGAACACTCATTGGATGTAAGTGATTACGTGATTGAATCATAATACATTGCACAACAGCGTCACTGATAGCGTAATTATCACGAAGTAATTTTACAAAATCATCAAGTTGTGTTTTATTTGGCAAATGAAGGTTCCAAAGAAGGTAAATCACTTCTTCGAAACTTGCGTCATTGTCCATCAATTCTGAAATATTATAACCTGCGTAAGATAGATTATCATTAATAATCGAGCTAATACGGGTATTACAGGCGATTAAGTCTTTTAATCCACTTGATCCTGTCATATATTAAGCACCCCCTAATTTCTTTCTAACAACCATTGGAAGAATTCCGCCGTTTTTGTAGTAACGGATGTCAGCATCCGCATCAAAACGTACCATGGCTTTAAAGTGTTTTTCACCTGATTCATCACGTGCAATCACATCAACAATATCGTGAATACCAGGATTTTCTGAAAGGTTAATATCGTATGTTTCGTAACCTGTTAATCCAAGACTTTCAGCTGTATCACCTTCTAAGAATTGCAATGGTAAAACCCCCATCATGACAAGGTTTGAGCGGTGAATACGTTCAAAGCTTTCAGCAAGAACAGCTTTAACACCAAGAAGATTTGACCCTTTGGCAGCCCAGTCACGACTTGATCCCATACCATAGTCTTTACCAGCAATGACCAAAGTATCAACCTTATCTTCTTTATAATGCATGGCTGCATCATAGATTGGCATTAATTCACCATTGTATTTTGTATAACCACCAATTTTACCGTCGGCTAATTGGTTTTGAATTCGAATGTTGGCAAATGTTCCGCGCATCATGACTTCGTGGTTACCACGGCGGCTACCATATGAGTTGAAATCAAGGTAATCAACACCATGTTCTGTCAAATATTTAGCAGCTGGACTGTTTTTAGCGATGTTACCTGCTGGTGAAATATGGTCAGTTGTAACACTATCGCCAAATTTAGCCAATGGTTTAAGGTTTTTAAGTGGTTTGATTGCTAAATCATCACCCAAGTTATCAAAGTATGGTGGGTTTTGGATGTATGTTGAGGCTTCATTCCAATGGTAAATTTTACTTTCTTCTGTTGGAATTTGGTTCCATTTTTCACTATCTGTAAAGACATGTTCATACTCGTGTTCGAACAATTCGCGTGTGACAAATTTGTCAACATATTTTGCCACTTCATCATTTGTTGGCATAATGTCTTTAAGATAAACTGGTTCGTTATTTTGATCAAAGCCAAGTGGTTCAGTTGTCAAATCAATGTTAGTATTTCCAGCCAGAGCGTAAGCCACAACAAGTGGCGGGCTAGCAAGGAAGTTCGCTTTGACAAGTGGGTTAACACGTCCTTCAAAGTTACGGTTACCTGATAAAACTGCTGACGCTAACAAATCAGTATCTGTAATTGCCTCAGCTACTTCTGGGCGAAGGCTACCTGAGTTACCGATACATGTTGTACAACCATAACCAACAATATTAAAGCCAAGTGTATCTAGATAAGTTTGCAAACCAGAGTTTCGAAGATAACCTGTCACCACTTTTGAACCAGGAGCAAGTGATGTTTTAACTGTCGGAGCTACGCGTAGACCTCGTTCAACAGCATTTTTAGCAAGTAATCCAGCTGACATGAGTACGTAAGGATTTGATGTATTCGTACATGACGTGATAGCTGCAATTGCCACATGTCCAGTCTTAATCTCAACATCTTGATCTTCAAAATGAACAGTTGCTGTTTTATTAATTTCATCAGCTGTTAGACCAAATCCTTGAACACCTGCTTCACGTACCAAACTTTCTTGGAAAGTTTGTTTAGCTTGTGTCAAATCAATCAAATCTTGTGGACGTTTTGGTCCAGAGATACTTGGTGAAATAGTAGATAAATCAATTTCAACGACTTTAGTGTATTCAGCTTGATGTTCTGGATCGTAGAAAAGATTGTTACGTTTAGCATATTCTTTTGTCAATTCGATGTGAGTTTCATCACGGTTTGTCAAACGCATGTAGTTAAGTGTTTCATCATCGATTGGGAAATAACCACATGTTGCACCGTATTCAGGAGCCATATTAGCGATAGTTGCACGCTCTGCAAGGCTAAGATTTGAAAGACCATCACCAAAGTACTCAACGAATTTGCCGACAACTTTTTCTTGACGAAGGACTTGTGTCACTTTAAGTGCCAAGTCAGTTGCAGTCGCAATCTTAGGCAATTTACCTGTCAAACGGACACCGATGACTTCTGGAATTGGGAAGAATGACGCTTCACCAAGCATAGCTGCTTCAGCTTCAATACCTCCAACACCCCAACCAAGCACACCAATACCATTAATCATTGTTGTATGACTATCAGTACCAAACATTGAATCAGGATAAAGCATGCCATCTTTTTCAATAACAACATCGCTTAAATATTCAATATTAACTTGGTGGATAATCCCTGTTGCTGGTGGAACAGCGCGATAGTTATCAAATGATTTTTCTGCCCATTTCAAAAATTCATAACGCTCATTGTTACGTTTAAATTCCATGTTAATGTTATCTTCTAAAGCTGTGTCACAACCGAAGAAATCGACTTGAACACTGTGGTCAATAACCAAATCAACAGGAATTTCAGGATTAATAAGTTCTGCATCACCACCGTTTGAGACAATGGCATCACGCATTGAGGCAAGGTCAACCACAACTGGTACACCAGTGAAATCTTGTAGGATAACACGACTTGGTTTGAAAGGCACCTCGCCTTGGATGTTTTTAGGATTGTAAGTTGCTAAATTTTCAATGTGAGATTTTGTGACATCTACTCCATCATACTTTCTGAGTAAACTTTCAAGTAATATACGAATAGTGTAAGGGATTCTTTTGATATTTCCTCCATAATGAGAAACGGCTTCTTCAAGATTAAGGTAAGAATAGTCATTCTCTTTGAAAGAAAATTTAGATAAGAACTCTGTCATGTACGGACCCCCGATTATAATTATGGTGTTTTAATTATACAAAATTCAGAAAATTTTGTCAACATTAATTTACAGGTATATGTTAGGTTTTCTGACACAACTTGTCACCTTGTTGGTCGTTTTCCAAAAACGCTTGATATCACTACATTTTGTATCGCTTTCAGCAACAAGGTACTATATGTTGTGTTTTTGTAAGCCTTTTTGTTTGCTTTTTTGGTAAATTTTGGTTATTCTAATTAAACATTGAATTAAAAAAAGATATCGATTTATGGAGGAAAGCCTAATGGCTAACAAAATTACACTTTTTTCAAAAAATAATTGCATGCAATGCAAAATGACCAAAAAGCTTTTAGAAAAAGAGGGGGCTGATTTCCAAGAAATTAATATCGATGAGCGTCCAGACATGATTGATTACGTTAAAAGCCTTGGTTTCACTGCTGCTCCAGTTATCAAAGCCGGCGATATCGTATTCTCTGGCTTTCAACCAAGTAAGTTAAAAGAAATTGTTTAACTACACTACTTCCATCTTTAATTAGAAAGGAATTACCTTGCCCGACAAACGAGCTTGGTATCTTACTTTATGAGTCTTAAAAATCTCGGCGATGTATCATACTTTCGCCTTAATAATGAAATTAACCGTCCAGTCAATGGACAAATCCCCTTAAATAAAGATAAAGAAGCTCTGAAAGCCTTCTTTTCTGAAAATGTCATTCCCAATACAATGACTTTCAAGAACATTTCAGAAAAAATCAGCTACTTAATCACAAATGACTACATTGAAGCTGAATTCATCAGTAACTATTCACCAGAGTTCATTGAATCATTATCTGAAGAATTAAGATCTCACAATTTCCGCTTCAAATCATTCATGGCAGCCTACAAGTTTTACCAGCAATATGCATTAAAAACAAACGACGGTAGTCAATACCTTGAAAGCATCGAAGACCGTGTCCTTTTTAATGCACTCTATTTTGCCAATGGCAATGAGACATTAGCTCGTGATTTAGCCACTGAAATGATTAACCAGCGTTACCAACCAGCTACTCCTTCTTTCTTGAATGCAGGCCGTAGTCGACGAGGAGAATTTGTATCGTGTTTCCTAATTTCAGTTACTGATGACATGAACGCTATTGGACGTTCCATCAACTCAGCTCTGCAATTATCAAGAATCGGAGGCGGTGTTGGTATTAGCCTTTCAAATTTGCGTGAGGCTGGAGCTCCTATTAAAGGATATGAAGGTGCAGCATCTGGTGTGGTACCAGTCATGAAACTCTTTGAAGATAGCTTTTCATATTCTAACCAACTTGGTCAACGCCAAGGTGCCGGTGCGGTTTACCTGGATGTTTTCCACCCAGATATCATGGCTTTCTTATCTACTAAAAAAGAAAACGCTGATGAAAAAGTGCGTGTCAAAACACTGTCACTTGGAATCACCGTTCCTGATAAATTCTACGAACTAGCTCGCAAAAATGAAGACATGTATCTCTTCAGCCCATATAGTGTTGAGCGTGAGTACGGTGTTCCTTACAGCTACGTGGACATCACAGCAGAATACGACAAAATGGTTGCAAATCCTAATATTGTCAAAACTAAGATTAAAGCGCGTGATTTGGAAACTGAAATTTCAAAACTCCAACAAGAATCTGGTTATCCTTATGTAATTAACATTGACACAGCTAACCGTACTAATCCAATCGATGGTAAAATCATCATGTCAAACCTATGTTCTGAAGTTCTTCAGGTTCAAAAACCAAGCATTATCAATGATGCCCAAGAATTTGTCAAAATGGGAACAGATATTTCATGTAATTTGGGTTCAACTAACATCGTTAATATGATGACTTCTCCAGATTTTGGTCGCTCTATTAAAGCTATGACACGCGCTCTAACTTTTGTTTCAGATACGTCATCAATTGAAGCTGTGCCAACAATCAAGCATGGGAATGAACAAGCTCATACCTTTGGACTTGGTGCTATGGGACTTCACACCTACCTAGCTCAAAACCATATTCACTATGGAAGTCCGGAATCTATTGAATTTACAAACATCTATTTCATGTTGCTCAATTACTGGACATTAGTCGAATCTAATCAGATTGCCCGCGAACGCAAGCAGACATTTGTAGGATTTGAAAAGTCAAAATACGCGGACGGAAGTTACTTTGATAAATACATCACAGGTGAATTTGTACCAAAATCTGATCGCGTGAAAGAACTTTTTGCAGATCATTTTATCCCTAGTGGTAAAGATTGGGCTGAGCTTCGTGATGCTATCATAGCAGACGGGCTCTATCACCAAAATCGTTTAGCAGTTGCTCCAAATGGTTCTATTTCTTATATCAATGATGTTTCTGCGTCACTTCATCCAATTACGCAACGTATTGAAGAACGTCAAGAAAAGAAAATTGGTAAGATATATTACCCTGCTGCTGGTTTGTCGACAGATACAATTCCTTACTACACATCTGCTTATGATATGGATATGCGAAAAGTCATTGATGTTTATGCCGCAGCTACCGAGCACGTCGACCAAGGGTTATCACTCACCTTGTTCTTACGCAGCGATATTCCAGAAGGACTCTATGAATGGAAATTGCAAAGTAAACAAACCACTCGTGACCTGTCTATCTTGCGTCATTACGCTTTTAATAAAGGCCTTAAATCTATTTATTACATCCGTACCTTCACTGATGACGGTGAAGAAGTCGGTTCAAACCAATGTGAAAGCTGTGTGATTTAACTGAACACTTGTTATTGGTCCTAAAGGACCTAATAACAAGACGGCAACCGCTATGGCGGATTCCCTAGTTCACTTACCAACTTCATCAAATGACTAGTATCGAGTCATTTGGTTTTGTGTGATAACTGCTATGTGACGACATGAACCGGTACAACTTAAAGAACTTCAATTGAAGCGCCAGTCTTCTGGCTAGCTTTCTTATAACTACTCTTAGGAGAAATCAGAAACATGACTACATATTATAAAGCCATTAATTGGAATGAGATTGAAGATGTCATTGATAAATCAACTTGGGAAAAATTAACAGAACAATTCTGGCTTGATACGCGTATTCCTCTCTCAAATGATTTAGATGACTGGCGTAAACTCTCAGACCAAGAAAAAGATTTGGTTGGTAAGGTATTTGGTGGCTTAACTCTTCTTGATACCATGCAATCAGAATCTGGTGTTGAAGCTATTCGTGCAGATGTCAGAACACCTCATGAAGAAGCTGTTCTCAACAATATTCAATTCATGGAGTCAGTCCATGCCAAATCTTACTCTTCTATTTTTTCAACCCTGAATACAAAATCAGAGATTGAAGCCATTTTTGAATGGACAAATAACAACGAATATTTGCAGAAAAAAGCTAAAATCATTAATGATATTTATGAAAATGGTACTGCTCTGCAAAAAAAAGTTGCTTCAACTTTCCTTGAAACCTTTCTCTTCTATTCTGGATTTTTCACCCCTCTTTATTATCTTGGTAACAATAAATTGGCAAATGTCGCTGAAATTATCAAATTAATTATCCGTGATGAATCTGTTCATGGCACTTACATTGGATATAAATTCCAGCTTGGTTTCAATGAATTATCCGAAGAAGAACAAGAAGAATTGCGTGACTGGATGTATGATTTACTTTACCAACTTTATGAAAATGAAGAAAATTATACTAAAACACTCTATGACGAAGTAGGCTGGACCGAAGAAGTTCTGACTTTCTTACGCTACAACGCTAATAAAGCTCTTATGAACTTAGGCCAAGATCCGCTATTTCCTGATACCGCTAATGATGTCAATCCAATCGTCATGAATGGTATCTCAACTGGTACTTCTAATCACGACTTCTTTAGTCAGGTTGGAAACGGCTACCTTCTTGGTTCTGTCGAAGCTATGCAAGATGATGATTACAATTATGGTCTTGATTAGCATTTTCAAAAATTTTCGAAAACAAATTAGAATTTTCAAAAAATTATTGCAAACTGTCTTGACAAGAAACTTTCGTTCATGCTAGACTATAAGCAAATATATTTCACAAAGGAGTGCCTCTGGCTGAGATCGCATTTGCGAAATCCTGATAACCTGATCTCGTTAGGACGAGCGTAGGGATTGTGACATGACTTTTTTAAACTTGTTTGAAATCGCATTGAACATATTATCAGTAAAAAGCTCCTTTGTATTAGAAGGAGCTTTTTATGTCGTCAAAGAATTCTCAATTGTCTGCTTTAATTGAGACTGCACTTGTTGCTGCTTTTGCCATGGCCTTATCTTATATCCCAGATTTTGCTAGTTGGTTCACCCCTTCATTTGGTACTGTCCCTGTCGTTCTCTTTGCTCTAAGACGTGGTCCAAAATATGGAACTTTGGCTAGTTTGATTTGGGGATTACTTCATTTCATTTTAGGAAAAGTTTGGTACTTGGCTTTATCACAAGTTATTATTGAATACATTATCGCCTTTATCTCGATGGGATTAGCTGGTTTTCTATCTGCACCATTTCAAAATGCTCTTTCTAAAGATAACAAGGGACGCGCTTTAATTTACTCAACTATCGGTGCGATACTTGCTGTTTTCGTCCGCTATTTCTGGCATTATGTAGCAGGCTTTATCTTCTGGGGAAGCTATGCTCCAAAAGACATGTCTCCCTACTGGTATTCATTTACCGTCAACGGAACAGCTGGACTATTGACTTTGATTTTCGTCATTTTAGCACTTGCTATTATCATACCAACACAAGGAAAACTTTTCTTGGTAAAAAAATAACTATTCCTCTTTAAGCGTAACACTACAAAAGCTAAGGCTACTTGCCTTAGCTTTTGTCATGTCTTTAAATTAAATTTGTTTTGCCAAATTAATCATTTCAAGTACACCTTGTGCGCATTCGCTACCTTTATTTCCAGCTTTTGAACCTGAGCGTTCGATAGCTTGTTCGATATCTTCTGTCGTAACCACGCCAAACATGACTGGAATATCACTCGTAAGATTGATTTGACCAACACCTTTTGCCACTTCATTACAAACAAGGTCATAATGACTAGTTGACCCACGGATAACACTTCCGAGTGTGATAACTCCATCGTATTTGCCAGTCGCAACAATTTTTTTGGTCATGAATGGAATCTCAAAAGCACCTGGGACCCAATAAACATCAATATCTTCTTCAGCTACTTCGTTGCGAATCAAACCATCCATGGCACCTCCCAATAATTTTGAGGTGATAAATTCATTAAAACGTGCGACTACAATAGCAATTTTTAAGTCTTTTCCGATAAATTTTCCTTCAAATGTTGTCATGATTTTTCTCCTTATACGATATGTAGTAAATGATGAAATTTTTCTTGTTTGGTTTGCAAATAAGCACGATTTTCTTGATGAGCCGGCATCTGCAAAGGCAAGCGTTCAACAATCTCAACGCCAGATTTTTCAAGTTGCTCTAACTTGTCAGGATTGTTAGTCAATAACTTGATTTGCTTAATGTTCAAAAATGATAGAATATCTGCCGCAATTTGATAATCGCGCTCATCTGGTGCAAAACCAAGTTCAAGGTTGGCATCATAGGTATCCATACCTTCTTCTTGCAACTGGTAAGCCTTAAGTTTGTTTTTAAGTCCAATGCCACGTCCCTCTTGTCGAAGGTACAAAATAGCTCCGCGCCCAACTTTATCAATTTGGTTCATTGCTGCATGTAATTGCTCACCACAATCACAACGTAAAGAACCAAAAACATCTCCTGTCAAACATTCTGAGTGCAAACGCAATAAAAGTGGCTCATCGCTTGTTAACCCCCCCTTTGACAACAAAACGTGCTCACGATGTTCTTCATCTTCAAACAAGCGCAACTCAAAATCACCATAAGCCGATGGCAACTTTACCTTTGGGCTGTCTTGAAAACTCACATAACGGGCAATATCACCCACTTCAATCATGGTCAAATTCCATTTCTCAGCATACGTGTATAAATCAGTCTTACGGGCCATAGTGCCATCTTCTTTTAAAATTTCACAAATATAGGCTGCCTCACTACCACCAGCTAAACGCGCCAAATCAAGACTAGCTTCGGTGTGCCCTCGACGTTGCAAAACACCGCCACTTCGTCCCACTAAAGGAAACATATGCCCAGGGCGATGAAAATCGCTAGCTTTACTACTTTGTGATGCCAAAGCTTGAATAGTTTTAGCACGATCAAATGCTGAAATACCCGTTGATGTCTCCTTGTGGTCGACACTAATAGTGAAGGCTGTGCCGTGTGCATCAGTGGTTTCTTCTGACATTGGAGATAGTTCCAAATGCTTAGCAATACGTTTTGATACTGGTGCGCAAATCAAGCCACGCGCGTGCGCTGTCATAAAATTCACATTTTCTGGAGTTACCAATTCTGCTAAACCGACCAAGTCTCCTTCTGCTTCGCGGTCATCATCATCAACCACTACAATTAATTTACCTGCTTTTAAATCAGCAAGTGCTTTTTCAACATCCTTAAACATTTATTGTCCTCCCATTTTTGCCATTTGTGCTTGCATGTATTTGGCTAAAATATCTGTCTCAATATTGACCTTATCACCTTTTTTAAGCTGAGCCAGATTCGTTGCTTTAGCTGTATGTGGAATTAAAGACACGCTAAATTGTCCTGACTTGACAAAGACCACCGTCAAACTAACACCATTAACTGCGATTGACCCCTGACCCACGATTTGACCTTCCAATTCTTTTGGAAAAGCAAAACTAAGTACAATAGCATTTTCATCACTTTCTTTTTGAACAAGTGTCGCAACGCTATCAACATGTCCTGTCACAAGGTGCCCTTCAAAACGAGCATTAGCAGACATTGCCAGCTCTAAATTGACCAAATCACCAATACGACAAGTTGAGAAAATTGTTCGTCTAAAGGTTTCTGGCATGATATCTACCGTAAACATATCACCTGCTTTTGCTACGCAAGTTAGACAGACACCATTGATTGCCATACTATCACCAATTTTATAATCTGCTAGCAATTTTCGAGATGCTTTGCAAGTTAATTTAATATTATGCTGGTGTTTAACCATTCGACTAATGCGCCCTTGTTCTTGAATTAATCCTGTAAACATCACAACCTCCTTTTGACTGACAAACGCAGATTAGTGCCAATTGTTTGAACTGAAAAATCCTGCAAATCGTAAACTTGTTCAACCTGACGAGAACTTGCTATAGCAGCTCTGCCATTGCCACCAATCACCTTAGGGGTCACGTAAGAAATGAGTTCATCCCATAAATCGCTCGCTAAAAACGCATCATGAACCTGCGCTCCGCCCTCGACATAAACAGACTGAATCTTTTTCTCATAAAGCGCCTGCAAAATGTTAGCAATGGAAAAATCATCTAAAGATATGACCGTGATATGCGCAGGCAAATTCGCAACTTGTCGCCTACTAAAAATGTAAACTGGCGCTGATTGATTTTTAAAAATTTGTAACTCTCGTTTGTCAAAAATGCGTCCTGCTTCATCCAAAATCACACGTACTGGCGGATACAAACTTGTCCCTGCTCCCAGTAATCTCGGATTATCAATCAAAACCGTGTCAGCACCAACCAAAATGGCTTTGTAGTCATCTCGCTCATCATGAACAAAACGGTTGGTTTCATCATCAGTCAAGGCAGTTCGTTTGCCAAGCACCGCAATTTTCCCATCCAAGCTCACCGCTTGTTTCAAAACCACATAGGGGCGCTTGTATTCATGATAGAAATTATAATGCGGATTGAGTGCGCGTGCCTCATTTTCCAAAATACCAGTAATAACCTCAATCCCTTGTTCTCTTAAAAAGGCCAACCCCTTTCCAGCAACCAAAGGATTGGGATCAAGTTGTCCAACCACGACCTTTTTGATGCCAGAATCCAGGATTGCCTGTGTACAAGGCGGTTGTTTTCCTCGATGATGACAAGGTTCTAACGTTACATAGAGTGTTGAATTGAGCAGTTCTTCAGGGGCTTCACAATGTAAAATTGCATTTTTCTCAGCATGTTCATGACCATACTGCAAATGCGCTCCACGAGCAATCACACGATTATCTTTAACGATGACCGCACCAACCAAAGGATTGGTATAGGTCTGCCTAAAGCCATTTCTAGCTTCTGCAATTGCTTGTGCCATATAAGCTTCGTGCATATAAGCCTCCTTTCCAACAAAAAATCCCAAGAAAAACAAGCTTAGCTAAAGCAATTTTCATCGGGATAATTCATTTTTACCGTTGCATCAAGCAACACCAAAAAACAATAATTGTAATCAAAAACCTCGTAGCAATACACTACGAGGCAATTAAAGACAACTAAAAAAGTATTCCAAAAAGTAAGAGACTCACTCTTTGATACTCTATCAACTTCTTCTCTCATCCAGACTATACTGTCGGTTCTGGAATCTCACCAGATCAGCTTGCGCTCACGGACTTAGCTCTCTCATCTGCATGTCAGACCAAACAAAGTTGATTGATGATTTGCTTTTAGTTTAGGCGACTCCTCGCAGACATAACGGGTGTTAAGCAAAAGGCGTCAACAATGAATAAAAGCAAATAGCAATCAACGAGACAACATTACCGTCGGTCGGGAATCACACCCTGCCCCGAAGAAAACTATTCAATTCTTTCTTAGATTAGCACGATTTAAAAACACTGTCAATCATTTTTCTTATTTTCTGAAATATTTATTAACAAAACGAATGTTCGCAAGGTTAATGTAGAGATAGATTACTGTCGTAACGACAAAACCTGACATAACATCAATAGAGCTCACAATTGCTAAAATGTATAGAATCACATAAACAATTGGTAAAAATTGGTTCAGATTGAAAACAATTAAGAAAGCTTGTTCATAATTTGCTTGAAGTTCACCTTCATCATAAGAGTAAGCAAATTCTTTTACTTCTTTAATTGTTGGCATAGCTGATAATTTGTAGTGACGAATTTTTTGAGTTAATTTAAATATCATCACTTGGAAAATAATTAGCAGAACTAGGAAAATGATATCTTTTACATATGCTGTAAAATTAAGGGCAGCACCGCTAACAATTCTATCATGGAAACCGTAAACATCACCAAATATTGAAAGGAGAATTAAGGCTGCTGAGGCATTGTAGAAAATTGTTGCAAACTCTAAATTTTTAAATGTCTTGCGATAAATCTCATAATTATCATCTTCATCAGCATCATCACCCATGCTTTCATAACGATTATGGTAATGATTTGCTTGATACATGAACCATAATGTGACAACAATTGAAATAGTAGTAATCCCATAAGCCAAAACCATAAAAGTATCATAATTAAACGTTAACACGTTATCACCAAAACCAACACCAAAAAACCAGTAAGCCCACCTACAAGTGCACTCGTTATGGCAATTCCGAGGTACATTAGGATACGTTGTTTAGTTGTTAATTGTTTTGCTTTTTCATTCTTCTTCTCCCTCTTCATCAAGACTAAAAACATTTTCGACAGGTTCATTAAATATGTGTGCAATGCGTAGAGCAATAATCACTGACGGTGTATATTCGTTACGCTCTAGGAGACTAATGGTTTGTCTAGAAACCCTAGCTAGTTTCGCTAATTGAGTTTGATTTAACCCCTCACGTGCACGCAATTCTTTAAGACGATTCTTTAAGACCAAAATACCCTCCATTCTAGTAACTAACACTACTACTTATTTTTTGATTTCTTCTTCCGATCAAGTCTTTTTTCTCCTTTTCCCTTTTGTTGATTTGATTATAGCATCGTTTTTTATTTTTGACAAGTATATTTGTCAAAAATAAAAATATTTTTGTCATAATTGATAATATGTTTGTCAAATAAAGACTCAGTTAATAAAACCGAGTCTTTATTTCCTACAAACTTTTAATCATTTCAACCAATTTTTGAGCATGTTCTTGTGATTTTTCAATCAACTCTTGTGCTTTATCCGCATCCTCGCGTAGTGAATACGACACACCATGTGTGACAATATGACCAACAAAGTTAAGCTGCGTCAATTTCGCAGTCAAACGAATCGGTGCCAAAAGGTCTTCAATTGTCGTTCCAGCTTCAGCACTATAGGCCGCTTCACCAGCTCCTGTCGTCAATGATGCAATCAAAACTTTCCCTTTTAATGCATCACCATTTGAACCATGAGAAAAACCGTGTACAAACACTTTCTCAATCCATTTATTCATCAATGATGGTGTCATATACCAGTACAAAGGATATTGAAAGACAATGACATCCGCCCAACGAAGTTTGTCTTGTTCAGCTGCCACATCAATCTGATAATCAGGATATAAATTACTCAAAATATCCAATTCAACTCCTGGGTAGAGCTTTTTAATTTCTTTTAAAATAGTTTTATTAGCTAAAGAATCATTTTTCAAATCAGGATGTCCTGAAACAACAAGAACTTTTTTAGACATATTTACACCTCTTTTTATTTTCAGAAAATTATATACATTTTAACATAATTTGTCAACCAACGTCTCTTCTAACTAGACAGCACAAATAAATGAAGCTGAGCTCATTATCTCAGCTTCTTTCTCTTTAAGCAAAAACATCTTTTAAAATAGCGACACCTTGGTCAATTTGCTCTTTTGTCAAAGTCAATGGGGGTAAAAGACGGATAACATTAGTACCAGCTGTTAAAACAACTAATCCTTTGTCACGCGCTTTTTCAACCAATTCACCAAGATTTTCAGTCGTTTCAATACCAATCATGTAACCCAAACCACGAATATCAGCCACTTTAGCATTTCCTGCTAAAGCTTTTTTCAATTCAGCTTGCAAGTAGTTTCCGTTATCAAGTGCTTGTGGTAAGAAACCGTCAGCCAGCATAATATCCAGTACGCTTGAGGCTGCTGACATGACTAATTTATTACCACCAAAAGTTGACCCGTGACTACCATATGAGAAAGCTGAACCGAGTTTTTCCTTAGCAATCATCGCACCCACTGGCACACCATTTCCAAGACCTTTTGCCAAAGTGAAAATATCTGGTTCAATACCATAATGCTCAAATGAGAAGAGCTTACCAGTACGTCCCATACCAGTTTGCACTTCATCAACGATTAGAAGAATTCCTGTTTCTTGACAGAAATTGCTCAAAGCTGTCACAAAATCCTTATCAGCAGGTCGAACACCTGATTCCCCTTGAACCAACTCTAACATGACAGCTGCTGTGTCATCAGTCACCATACTTTTAACACTATCTAAATCATTGTAAATAGCATAGCTAAAGTGTGGCACACCGTCACCAAAACCAATTTTGATTTTATCTTGACCTGTTGCTGACATTGATCCAAAGGTACGTCCATGGAAAGAATTGACAAAAGTAATGATTTCTTGTTTGCCAGTTGCTTTACGAGCGATTTTAATGGCAGCTTCATTGGCTTCAGCACCGCTATTGGCAAAGAAGGCGAGATAATCTTTATCGCCGATTAATTTGCCAGCTACTTCTTCTTGTAAAGAATTAAGATACAAGTTAGGTGTGTGCCAGATTTGTTCAGATTGTTTTTGCAAAGCTGCCTTAACTTGTGGGTGAAATCCTAGATTTGTGACTCCAATTCCAGTGGAGAAATCTAGATACTTTTCCCCATCTTGGTCAAAAAGATAATTTCCCTCAGCTTTGACAAATTCAATTGCTGCACGTTTATAATTTTGAAATAGTTTCGTCATTTCTTTCTCCCATTTACATTAAGTTTCAGCTGATGATTGAAGTTCCTGTTACAAGATTGTCGCCAATCAATACTTCACCAACACCTGCTAAAACGGTATTGACAGCTGATTCAATTTTTGGAATCATGCCACCAGTGATAATGCCTTGATCAATTTTCTCTTGAAATTCTGTCGATGTTAAACTATCTAGCACAGCTCCATTTTCCAAGACGCCTTTAACGTCAGTCATAAGGACCAATTTCTCAGCTTCCAAAGCTACAGCGACTGCCGTTGCCAAATAATCAGCGTTGATATTGAGCATTTCGCCTTGTTCAGAATAACCAATAGAAGCCAAAACTGGCAACATATGATTATCGAGCATTTGCTCTAAAATCGGCGTTTGAATATGAGACACATCACCAACATAGCCATAGGTATGTTTATCAAGGAAGTCAGCTTTAACCACACGCTTAAGTCCTGATAAAAGTTGAATACTATCAACAGACGATTGGTTCAATTTTTTAGTCAAATTGTGACCAACCATATTTAAAAGTGCATAGCTAACTAATCTCATATCAGCTTGACTTGTTACACGAAGCCCATTGATTTTTTTAACTGGAACATGATTATCTTCCATCAATTTATTAATGGCATAGCCACCACCGTGTACGATAACAACTTTCTTACCATTATCTTTCCAGTCTTTGACTTGATTAATAAAATCTTGTGAAAGGTGTTGACTAGCAACTCCTCCAATTTTAATCACAATAGTATTTTTCATGGTCTCATCCTTTTATGTACGATAGAGAGCATTGATTTTCACATAATCATATGACAAATCGCAGCCCCATGCTTTTCCTTGTGCTTCACCTGCATGCAAATCAACCGTGATAGTAATCTCATCTTCGTGCATAACATCTTGCATTTCTTCTGCTTCAAATTCAACGGGACTTGATTTTAGCATGACTGGAACATCGCCAAGGAAAATGTCAATATTATCAACAGGAACATCAACCCCTGCATAACCAACTGCTGCTAGAATACGTCCCCAGTTAGGGTCTTCACCAAAAATAGCCGTCTTAACAAGGCTTGAACCCACAACACTTTTAGCCATCATACGGGCATCAAGGGCATTTGGAGCATTTTTGACTTTTACTTCAATGAGTTTGCTTGCCCCTTCACCATCTTTAGCAATCATTTTAGCCAATTCTTGCATGACATAATTAAGCATGGCTGAGAATTTATCAAATTCAGGTGTATTTGGCAAAATTTCTTCGTTCAAAGTACAACCATTTGACATGACAAGAACCATATCATTTGTTGATGTATCACCATCAACTGTAATTTGGTTAAATGTCGTTTCAACATTTTGGTTGAGGGCTAGTTGCAATGTTTCACTTGAAATATTAGCATCACAAGTGATGAAAGCTAGCATGGTTGCCATGTTAGGGTGAATCATACCAGAACCTTTTGCCACACCTGCCATGGTTACTTCGTCACGTCCAAAGCTTTCTGTGACCGCAACAGTTTTAACCATGGTATCTGTTGTTAGGATAGCTTTTGAAAAATCATCTGAATTTCCATTAACAACAAGTTTTGAAAGACCAGTTTTAAGTGTATCCATTGGTAACAAATCACCAATAACACCAGTAGATGCCACACCGACCAAATCAGGTTCAACACCAAGCTTTTCAGCTGTCCATTTTTGCATAGTGTAAGCATCTTCCATCCCTTGGACACCAGTACAAGAATTAGCAACACCTGAGTTAACAACGATAGCTTTCATTTTCTTAGCTTTTTTAACAGACTGGCGTGTCACAATCAATGGCGCTGCGATAACTTTATTAGTAGTATAAACACCAGCTACACTTGCTGGAACTTCTGAAACAATCCAACCAAAATCCAATTTTCTTTTCTTAAACCCAGCATGTAATCCATCTGCTGAAAATCCAAGTGGGCTTGCAACATTACCTTCAATAACTTTCATTTTCTATACCTGAAACACTTAAAGCAAACTCATTCTTTCAAAAATACTTTAAGCGACCTTCCCTTTCTATAAATAATTCGGTGAAATCAATAAACCTTCTGTTTCATCCCAACCATTCATGAGGTTAAGATTTTGTACAGCTTGACCAGCAGCACCTTTAATCAAATTATCAATAACAGATACTACTGTCAGTACATTAGTCACTTCATTGTAAAGAAAACCAATGTCTGTAAAGTTCGAACCAATCACATTGTGCAATTCTGGCAAATCATCTTGCACACGAACAAATGGCGTATCCTTGTAAGAATCCTCGTAAATCGCAAAAAGATTAGCATTTGTCAGTGGTTTTTTTAATTTAAGATAAACCGTAGACATGATACCTCGGTTAACTGGCAATAATGATGTTGAAAACTGGATGTGATTAACCTTGTCATCAAAAAGTTTCAACTCTTGCACAATTTCAGGGATGTGCTGGTGACGATTCAATTTATATGTCACATAGTTATCATGAACATTAACAAAGTGACTTGATTCAGAAAGAGCTTTACCAGCACCTGTCAAACCACTTTTAGCATCAACGATGATTGAATCTTCTTCAACCACACCCGCTTTTAGCAAAGGAATCAAAGCTAATTCTGTTGCTGTCGCGTAACACCCTGGGTTTGAAATAAATTTCTTATCCTTAACATCTGTGAATTCAGCTAAAGAATATGTAAATTTATTCAGATCCTCATCACTTGCTGGTGTTTTTTTATACCATTTTTCATAAAGGTAAGCTGGCAAGCGATGGTCTCCCGATAAATCAATGACTGGAAAATCAGCCTCAACAAATGGTTGTGCTAGTTTACTAGCCACACCACTTGGAGTGGCAAAGAAGACTAAATCTGATTTTGCCATGATTTTTTGAGCATCAAATTCTTCGATGGCCAAGTCACACACACCAACTAAGTAAGGGTATAACTCTGATAATCGTCGACCGATTTCCTTAGTTGCATGAATCGAAGCAATCGTAACTTTTTTATGATTATTCAATAATTTAACTAATTCTAGACCACTGTATCCAGTGATACCAACAATCGACACTCTCATAATATACACTCCTTGAATAAATATGTATACAATTTTATAGTATATTTATTCATAAGTCAAGTGTTTTTTGCATAAAATATTAAAAAAGCACGAATTTTCATTCGTACTTTCATTATTTTTCAAATAATTTCAGCTCGCTAATTCGTTCGACAGCTTCAATGAGACGTTCTGGTTCAACCAATAAACCTATTCTGACATAACTATCTCCTGCTTGTCCGAAACCTTTTCCTGGTGCGACCGCTACATGAGCTTCATTTAACAGTAAATCTGCGAAACTTTCACTATCATAACCTTTTGGCACAGGCATCCAAGCATAAAATGATCCTTTTGAGTCAAAGGCACGCCATCCAATTCTCTCTGCTGCCTGAACAAAAGCATGACGACGTTCATCATATTTGTGGTTTAGCTCAGCGATGGCTGACTTCGCTTTTTTATCTAGTAAGGCTACAGCACCAGCGTCTTGGATTGCCGGAAAAATACTAACAAAGAGGTGATCTTGTAGGAGATTAAGAGCTTCAATCATCTCAGTATTTCCTGCAGCAAATGCCAAACGCCAACCTGCCATGTTAAAAGTTTTCGAAAATGTGTAAAGTTCAATACCAACTTCTTTTGCCCCAGATGTTGATAAAAAGCTTGGATTTTGGTAACCGTCTGCTCCCAAAGCCCCGTATGCAAAGTCGCTAACAACACCGACCTTGTATTTTTTCGCCCAAGCAACTAATTCCTCGTAGAATTCTGCTGTCGCCACAGCTCCCGTTGGGTTATTAGGGTAATTAACATAGATAAATTTAGCACGTTTGGCCACTTCTTTTGGAATAGCTGACAAGTCTGGCAAGAAGTTATTTTCAGCTTTCAAAGGGAAGGTTTCATATTCGATTTTCCCTAATGCGACACTAGAAAGATAATCTGGGTAACCTGGGTCTGGCAACAATAGCAAGTCTCCTGGATTCATCATTGCTAAAGGAAACTCAACCAAACCAATCTTTGCACCACCAAGAACACAAATTTCCTTTTCACTGTCAAGAATTACCTGATAATTTTCCTTATAAAATTGACTAGCTGCTTCTTTAAAATTTGTATTCCCACGAAATTGCGAATATTTATGAGAAGCTGGATTTTTAGCCGCTTCAATCAAAGCCTCTACAATATAATCGTAAGTTGGCTGATCTGGATTTCCCTGACCAAGATTAATAACGTCATAACCTTCAGCCACCTTAGCATTGACTTTTGCAACAAGACTAGCAAAAAACTGTTCTGGTAATTCTTGTAAAATATTTGATTGTGAAAACACCCTAATGCCCCCTTAATGATACAAATCTGGTTTGCGGTCTTCAAAAACTGGAATGTGACCTCGAATTTTTTCAACTTCTGTCAAATCAAGGTCAGCCGTAAAAATGCCTTCTTGATTGTCTGGCGCCTGCAAAATCACCTTCCCTAAAGGATCAATCACCAAAGAATGCCCTGAAAAATGATCAGCAAGACCGTCACCCACACGATTGACCGCAACAACAAAAGCTTGATTTTCAACCGCACGCGCACGCAGTAAAATCTCCCACTGTTCTACACGTGCTTCTGGCCACTCAGCAACGACAAATAAAAGTTTAGCTCCACTTGCCATCAAGGTTCTCACCCACTCTGGAAAACGAATATCATAACAAATGACACTAGCAGCTTTGACACCATCTAAGTCAAAAGTACTCTCTTTACTACCTGATTGTAAATACTCATCTTCTGACATTAAGCCAAACAAATGTACCTTATTATATTCAGTCAGTATCTTTCCATCTCGATTAAAAACGTAAGTCGTATTAAAAAAGCCTGTTTCTTTCTTTGTTGCAACAGACCCTGCTACCAGATTTACACGATGCTGTTTAGCAAAGGCAGCTAATACAGCTTTTGTTTCTTGTCCATCCTCATCAGCAACACTTGATAATTGGTCCAATGCGTAGCCTGTATTCCACATTTCCGGCAAAACAATCACATCTGGCTCATCAAGCAGAGCTTTTTCCAATAATGCCAAGACATTTTGGATATTCTGCTTTGCCTTGGCCTCCTGAATAGACATCTGAATTAGTGAAACTTTCATGATTTCCTCGATTCTATCTGCTATGAAAATTTTCTGAAATCTTAGTGACTATTATAACAGTCTGCTAAGCCCCCGTAAAATAGTTATTTTAAATGGACTTGATAGTTAAAAACTATAACCAAAAAAGCCCACCACCAGGTGAGCTTTCGGGATATTTTATGCTAAAAAACATTGTTCTGCTTGAACTAAAATTGAATTTGGTTTATTATACGATGCCAAAACTTCTTGAAATACTAACTTACTTTCACTTATACCTTGTCCTCTTTCCAGATAAAGACATGATAAATAACGCAGACGCTTTTGGCTAATCTTATCTAATTTATCCAGATTAACTTTAGCAAATAAATCTCTAGACATCCTTTTGTACATTAAGGATTCTAAAGTTACTAGTAAGCAATAGTAATAATTTCGGTTAAACTGATTACTTGGCTCCATCTCAGTCAATCTTTGGTAAAGATTTCTAACCTGCGCTACTTCTCCTTGTAATAACCACGCATAAATCAGATACAATAAAAATGTATTGATTATATAATCAGGAACGTTTTGACTCTCTAGAGTGCTACAAACTTTTGAAACTTCATCAAAAGTCTCATCACTATATTCTTGCAATAATTTCCTAGATACGTTTTGATATAAAAGAAATAAATTATCTCGCACTAACAACTTATAACTTTTAAAACCATCATTACACAGACCAAAAAAATTCAGAGGAAGTGCAGTTATTAAAAAGAGTAAAAAACTACAATAGCCAAAGACTGTTAGTATATCTAGTTTCAAAAATAAAACCAAAGAACCAATCAAACTAAATAATGGACCACCAACTAATAATTTTAGAATGGCTCTTTCTGGATAATTTGTAACCTTGTAGCGATAAATACCACCATAATACATCCAGTTATCATTAAATTTCAAACGAAATCCATTTTCAAAATCAAATTTGATAAAGCCAATTATCAAATAAGAAGGTTTAATTCCATTTAAGTAGCCAACTATCAGATGCCCTAATTCATGAAAAACATTCGCAACCATGATACTAAAGTAGCTAACCATCACATCTTTTCGTGCAGTTGGTAATAGTAATAATAAAAAAGATAATCCTGAAATCGTTAGAAAAAATGGCGAATATAGTTTTCTCATATCGTAAATCTCCAGCTCCCAAATTTCTAAAAATATACCAACATTTTACCATATCATCATTAACCAAAAAAGCCCACCTCCAGGTGAGCTTCTTTTGTTTATTTTCTTTCTCGCAATGCTTTAATCAAACTATTTAGTAGGCTACATTCTGCAAAAAGAATGACGATAAGTACCCAGTTTACCTTTCCTTGGATGCTATTGACAATAAGCACTCCAGCAAGGATTATGATTGTTACACTGATTAAGGCAATGGCGAGTTTTAGAAAGATATTTTTTGATGTCATCTTAAAGATTTTCTGCTACTGCTGCAAGAAGGTCAGCGATTTTAGCAGCATCTGAACCACCGGCCATAGCCATGTCTGGTTTACCACCACCACGACCTGATACGATTGGTGCCAAAGCTTTAATCAAGTTACCAGCATGAACATCTTTTGATTTGCTTGCTACAAGAACATTGACTTTTTCGCCAATAGCTGCAGCCAATACAAGAACATCAGAATAATCTTTTTGTTTCCAGTTATCAGCAAATGTACGAAGGGCACCTGCATCAGAAACAGTTACTTGGCTAGCGATAAAGCGAAGACCATTTGCTTCTTTAACATCTTTGAAGACATCACCAGCTTGTGCTGCGGCTGCTTTTTCTTTCAATTCAGCGTTTTCTTTTTGCAATTTTTGCAATTGTTCTTGCAAGCTAACAACTTTCTTAGTAACTTCTTTCAATTGAGGCACTTTAAGTGTTTCAGCAATTGCTTTAAGGTCTTCTTCTTCTTGACGGTATGCTTCAAAGGCTTCTTTACCAGTTACAGCAAGGATACGACGAGTTCCTGAACCGATACCTTCTTCTTTAACAATCTTGAAGATTCCGATTTCTGCTGTATTTGAAACGTGTGTACCACCACAAAGTTCAATTGAGTAATCACCAATTGTTACAACACGTACGTTTTTACCATATTTTTCACCGAATAAGGCCATAGCACCCATTGATTTAGCAGTGTCAATGTCAGTTTCGACAGTGATAACAGGAATAGCGTTCCAAATTTGTTGGTTAACTTCTTCTTCGATTTGACGCAATTCATCAGCAGTAACAGCTTCAAAGTGAGTGAAGTCAAAGCGCAAGAAACCTTCTTCGTTAAGAGAACCAGCTTGAGTAGCGTGTTCACCGATAACGTGATGAAGAGCTGCATGAAGCAAGTGAGTTGCAGTGTGGTTTTTAATAACACTGTGACGACGTTTAGCGTCAATTTCAAGTGTGTATGTTGTACCAACTGACAAGCTTGCAAGTACTTCAACTGTGTGAAGAGCTTGACCATTTGGTGCTTTTTGAACATCAATCACACGAGCAACGATGTCGCCTTTATCATTTTTGATAACACCGTGGTCAGCTACTTGACCACCCATTTCAGCGTAGAATGGTGTTTTAGCGAAAACAAGCAAAGCTTGACCTTCTGAAACAGCTTCAGTACGTTCGTTATCAGCGATAATAACTGACAATGTAGATTCAAGAACTTCTTCTTCATAGCTAAAGACTGATTCTTCAGTGATGCTTGACAATGTTTCGTTTTGCATACCCATTGAACCACCTTTAACAACACTTGCACGAGCGCGTTCTTGTTGTTCTTTCATAGCAGCTTCAAAGCCAGCGTGGTCAATCTTGAATCCTTTATCTTCAGCCAATTCTTCAGTCAATTCAACTGGGAATCCGTATGTATCATACAATTTGAAGATGTCTTTACCTTCAACAGTGTCTTTACCAGCTGCTTTCAAATCAGCCAACAATTGGTCAAGCATGTTTGAACCAGCATCGATTGTACGAGCAAATGTTTCTTCTTCGCGGCGTACGATTTTTTCGATAAATTCGCGTTTTTCAAGAACTTCTGGGTAATATGATTCCATGATTTTACCAACAGTTGGAACCAATTTATACAAGAATGTTTCGTTGATGCCAAGGCGACGACCATGCATAACGGCACGACGAAGCAAACGACGAAGCACGTAACCACGTCCTTCATTACCTGGAAGAGCACCATCACCGATAGCAAATGAAAGTGAGCGAATGTGGTCAGCGATAACTTTAAAGCTCATGTTGTCGCCATCTGGATCATAAGTTTTACCAGATAATTTTTCAATTTCACGAATGATTGGCATGAAGAGGTCAGTTTCAAAGTTTGTTTTAGCCCCTTGCATAACCGCAACCAAACGTTCCAAACCAGCACCCGTATCAATGTTTTTGTGTGGTAATTCTTTGTATTCTGAACGCGGAACAGCTGGATCAGCGTTAAATTGTGACAACACGATGTTCCAAATTTCGATATAACGGTCGTTTTCAATGTCTTCAGCAAGAAGTTTGATACCAACGTGGTCTGGGTCAAAGTCTTCTCCACGGTCAAAGAAGATTTCAGTATCTGGTCCTGAAGGTCCAGCACCAATTTCCCAGAAGTTATCTTCGATTGGAATCAAGTGGCTTGGTTCAACACCAAGTGAAATCCAACGGTTGTAAGTATCTTTATCATCTGGGTAATAAGTCATGTAAAGTTTATCTTTAGGGAAGTCAAACCATTCTGGGCTTGTCAACAATTCGAATCCCCAAGTAATAGCTTCATCACGGAAGTAATCACCAACTGAGAAGTTACCCAACATTTCAAACATTGTGTGGTGACGAGCTGTTTTACCAACGTTTTCAATATCGTTTGTACGGATAGCTTTTTGAGCATTTGTGATACGTGGGTTTTCTGGAATTACTGAACCATCAAAATATTTTTTAAGCGTTGCAACACCTGAGTTAATCCACAACAAAGTTGGGTCATTTACAGGGACCAAGTTTGCAGAAGGTTCAACAGAGTGACCTTTTGATTTCCAGAAGTCTAACCACATTTGGCGCACTTGCGCACTAGTCAATTGTTTCATTACATCTTTCCTTTTCTTTTTACTAAGCGATTTTAACGCTTGCCATAGATTGACATCATCTTCTTTAATGCTACTTAAACAAGGGTAAAAAAACGACAAGTCCATCTTACAGAGGGTGACATTCGCCACGGTACCACCTCTTTTCAATGAACTTGTCATTCTTCATTTATTGTTAAATTGTTTTTCTGACATTCTTTGTTAGTGACCTTGTCACCAAAATTCAAAAACTAGAAATCATGAGTAGCACATTTTTAACTTCATCCATGGCTCGCAGCAACCGCCACTTTTCTGAATCTGAATTTTTAAAAACGATTCTCAATCCTTTTAATTGTACTGTATTTTAAGCGACTGGTCAAGTAACTTATTCAGCTGAATCTGTAGAACTTGATTCTTCTGTTGAAGATGCTTCTGTTGAGCTTGATGAACTTGCTGCAGAAGAACTTGATGAAGCTTTTGAAGATGAAGAAGATGATGAGCTTGTAGCATATTGTGAAAGGATGCTTGCAAAGCTACGATCTTTAATTTTCACATTAGCTTTATCAAGTGCTTTACCGATAACTTGGTTTTGGAAGCTTGTATCATTTTGGTATTTAGCCATAATGATTTTCTTCAAACGTTTTTTATAAGTTTTCCAATCAGCATTTTTTTCTGTTTTCTTAGTTGTTTTAACGATGTAGTAAGTGTATGAATATGTTGATGAGTTCATCACTTTGATTACATCTGATACTGAACCTTCGTCTTGTTTGAATGCTGCATTCATAACATCTGTTGGAAGTTTTGTATCTGCAGAATCAAATGTGTATTCAGTTTTCTTAGCTGTTGTGTTATCTTTAGCAATTTTATCGAAATCAGCACCTTCTGCTGTCGCTTGATCATGAACTGAGTTAGCTTTGTCTTCATCAGTCAATGCAATAACTGTAGCTGTTGTATCAGGATTGTAATCTTTGTAAGCTTCTTTGTAGTTTTTAGTTGTCAATTTATCTTTGGCAGCTTCTTTAACAGCATATTCTACAAGCATTGATGTACGGATTTGTTGTTTGTAAGTGTCAGTTGTCAAACCAGCTGCTTGAAGAGCGCTTGAGAATGATGAACCATATGATGAAGCTGTTGTGTTATAAGCTTTAGTGACATCTTTATCAGAAACTTTATTACCATATTGGTCTTCAAAGACACGTGACAAAATCAAATTCAACATTGTTTGTTGAGATGATGATGTACTTTTAGCTGCGCTGTAGAAATCAGAAACTGTAATTGTGTTACCTTTCATAGTAACAAGAGCTTTAGTTTCAGAGTTGCTGTTTGTCGCAAGGTAAGTAACGCCTGCACCAATAAGTGCTGATGCTACGGCAATAGAAACACCTTTAAAGGCCTTGCTTTGGATCATTTTTGTAAATCCAGATTTTTCTTTTTTTGCCATTGATATTAAACTCCTTAATTTGTCTTTAACTCTATTAGTATACCATATTAACTTAAATGTTGCTTAATTTTAAAGTGTGACATCCTCGGCATTTTTACGAATCATTAGCAATCCGTCACTAAGTGGTAAAAGACTTGCCGTCAAGTTTGGATTGTCAAG
>OCTW011599711.1_pt1 | contig 35261 bp, 31 predicted proteins | sample 1539671 | NCBI WGS metagenome assembly OCTW01 (sample SAMN02144230, study PRJEB22623) | gut metagenome | biome: sheep rumen | host: Ovis aries | place: New Zealand
TGAAAAAGGTTTATTATTTGCAGTTTTCAAGGTTCCACGGGAGCCTTTATTTTTGGCTCCGCTTTTTCATAGGTTATTTGACACTACCTGATATACATTGTATATCTTGCTTTGGCTGCTGTTAATTCTTTCTCTCGGAAAAAAATCAAAGAAAGAGTACCGCGAAAGCGTGCAGATCTACAAAAAGGTCTGTAAGGCAGTGGTCGTACGCCACCTCCGGAGCCTGGGGTATCCTCGGAACCTGAACAGAAACCGTCAGGCGGAAAAACCGATACATGGCCTCGATACACCCGCGTCGGGAACTGGACTTATATCGGGAAAATCTATATAATGAACTGGATCATTAAAAAGTAAAGACAAATTTTTGGATTCAGGAGAATTAAGATGGATAAGGAAAAAATAACCGGTTCTGCGCCGTCAGAATATAAAGATAATCTCCACGGCCAGCCGCTGGAGTTTTACGGAGAAAAATTCAGAGAGGCAGACCCGCAGGAAATTGCTGCCCGGCTGCATCTGCCATTTCAGAAGGAGACCGGGGAACTGTCTGTCCGGTTTCTTGGAAAAACATACAAAATCAGCCACCCGGATTTTCATATCACCATGGCGGAACCGGGCATGGATGCTCTTTCCTGCAGCGACAGCGCCAGGATTCTGATGCTCCGCTACCTCTGTCTTTCCAGCCCCGCGCCTGCCACGGGAAAGTTCCTGTCCTTCCGGGATATGCCGGGGGGAGACCTGTATTTTAAGCAGTTTCAGGGCAGATGCATTTTCCGGCTGATCGGAAAGTACGGAAAACGGATCGATGTTTTCCGGGAGGTCTGCGAAAAATTCGGCGCCGCAAAAGTAGATTACGCAGATGCCTGCTATGACTTTGAGCTGTTTGACGGACTTTTTGTCCGCCTGATTCTGTGGGAAGGGGACGAGGAATTCCCTGCCTCTGCACAGATTCTTTTTTCTTCCAACTTCAGCACTGCTTTTGAGACCTATGATCTTGCGGAGATCGGAGGCATTTTAATCGGTGCCATGGGAGGAATGGAAAAGTTTCATGAATAAGGCAAACGCACAGGTCTCCGATAACCTGATCAGCAGAATAAACGACCATTATTCTTCCATGAGCAAAGGGCAGAAAAGGCTGGCGGATTACTGCATGGAGCATTACGAAAAGGCAGCCTTTATGACGGCGGCGGAACTTGGCAGACAGGCAGAGGTAAGCGAATCCACAGCGGTCCGTTTTGCCGCCCTGCTCGGCTACAGCGGGTTCCCGGAGTTTCATGACAATCTGGAGGAAATGGTCCGCATGAAGCTGAATTCCATCCAGCGCATGGAGGTTACTTACGGCAGAATTCCCAAGGAGAAAATTCTGGATACCGTGCTCCGCCATGACGAGAACAATATCCGCATGACGCTGGAGCAGACGGATAAAAAAGCTTTTCAGATGGCTGTGGATGACATTCTCCAGGCAAGGACCATCTATGTGGTGGGAATCCGCAGCTGTGCTCCGCTGGCGGAATTCCTCAGTTTTTATCTGAAACAGATTTTTCCGGACGTCCGGCTTGTCAGCACGAATAATGCCAGTGAAATATTTGAGCAGATGGTCCGTATCAGCGAAAAGGACGTGGTCATAGGAATCAGTTTCCCCAGGTATTCTATGCGCACCCTGAAGGCTATGGAATTTGCCAATAACAGAAATGCCAAGGTTATTACCATTACAGACAGCATCCATTCGCCCATGAACCTTTATTCTTCCTGCAATCTGATTGCCAGAAGCGATATGGCTTCCATCGTGGACAGCCTGGTGGCTCCACTGTCTGTCATCAATGCCCTGATTGTCGCGCTCTGCATGCGCAGGCAGAGGGAAGTCGTTTATACGCTGAAAACCATGGAGCAGCTCTGGAAGGAATATCAGGTCTATACCGGAGACGAAATTAACCGTCTGGATGATAAGGTAAGTCTATGAAGTGTGTGATAATCGGCGGAGGCGCAGCCGGAATGGTTGCCGCCCTGTTTCTTGCGGAGGCAGGGGCGGATGTCCGTGTGCTGGAACAAAATGAAAAACTGGGAAAGAAGCTCTTTATTACGGGGAAGGGGCGTTGTAATTTCACCAATGCCTGCGACGTTGACGGGCTGCTTTCTCATGTTGTAACCAATCCCCGTTTCCTCTACAGTTCCTTTTACGGATGGGACAGCAAGCAGACCATAGATCTGTTTGAAAAGCTGGGGGTAAAAACAAAAGTTGAGCGTGGAAACCGGGCTTTTCCCGCCTCAGACCACTCCTCGGATATTATTCGGGCGCTGGAAAAAAGGCTGAGAGAAAAAGGAGTGCGTATCAGTCTCCGGACAAAGGTATCGGAGATACTGGCAGATACGGACACAGACGGAAAGAAAAAAATAAAAGGAGTGCTCCTTTCTGACGGAACTGAAATTCCTGCCGACGCCGTGGTCGTGGCGACCGGAGGACTTTCCTATCCCACGACCGGGGCAACCGGGGACGGCTACCGCTTTGCGGAAAAAAACGGTCACCGGATCGATTCCTGCAGACCCGCCCTTGTTCCTCTGGTTACACAGGAAGATTATATTCCGAAGATGCAGGGGCTGTCCCTGCGCAATGTAACGCTCCGCATTCCCTATGGAAAGAAAAAAGAGTTCAAAGAATTCGGAGAACTCCTTTTCACACATTTCGGTATTTCCGGACCGCTGGCGCTCTCCGCCAGCTCTTATATCGGCAGTGCTTTGGAAGAAAATCAAAAAAGTGGCGGAAATGGTCTTTCTGCCTCTCTGGATTTGAAGCCGGCGCTGACAGAAAAACAGCTGGATGACAGACTGCTCCGTGAATTCGGAGAAGCCAAAAACAAAGAATTCAAGAATGTGATACCGGGGCTATTTCCGGCAAGTCTCCGGCCGGTTATGCTGGAGCTGTCCGGAATCCCCGGAGAAAAACCAGTCCGGGAGATCACAAAGGAGGAAAGAAAGCGCTTCATCGGCCTGATCAAATCCTTTCCGTTTACCATTACAGGAACCAGGGGCTATAATGAGGCGATCATCACGCAGGGAGGGGTCTCTGTCAGGGATGTCAACCCGTCCACCATGGAATCCAGACGGGTCAGCGGCCTCTATTTTGCAGGAGAAGTCCTGGATCTGGACGGCGTGACAGGAGGCTATAACCTGCAAATCGCATGGGCGACCGCACATACCGCAGCGGAGGGGATTCTGAAAAACCAACCACCGTCTTAGCCGGTGGTTTGCTCGGCTCTATAAGGGCTTGTTTCCGTGCTCGTCTTCTGGATCACGACCTTGGCCGCATGGCTGTAATCGTAAGCGGTATAGACATATTGCTTGTCTGATTTTCCAAAACTTGCACAACACATAGCAAGCTCTCCGTCCGGATTTCATCAGTTTCCCGGAGGCGGAATAATTACCATAGAATTTGATATAAAATACTGGATGCGAATGCTGCTTGAAGAATACAGAAGCAGAGAGAGAGAGGGATATGAGTTTTCAGATAGCGATAGACGGACCGGCAGGAGCCGGAAAAAGTACAGTGGCGAGGGCGGTGGCACATAAGCTGGGGTATCTCTATGTGGATACCGGGGCTATGTACCGTGCCATGGGGCTTTATTTTCTGGATAACGGTGTGGACACAGAAAACGAAGAAGCTGTCAGCAGAGGGACGGAGGGGGCGGATGTGACGCTGCAGATCATTGACGGTTCTCAGCATGTTTTCCTGAATGGGGAAGATGTAACAGAACGTGTCCGTACGGAAAAAGCCGGCATGATGGCCTCCCGCATCAGCGCTCTTGCCCCGGTAAGGAAAAAGCTGGTGCATATGCAGCAGGAGATAGCCGGGAAAAATGATGTGGTGATGGACGGGAGAGACATCGGAACGGTTGTTCTTCCCAAAGCCCCCCTGAAAGTGTATCTGACGGCCAGCGTAAAGGCGCGTGCAGAGAGGCGCTGTCTGGAGCTGAAGTCCAAGGGACAGGAGGCGGATCTCCGGGAGATTGAGGAGGATATCCGAAAGAGAGACAGCCAGGATATGACCAGAAAAATTTCTCCCCTCAGACAGGCGGAAGATGCCGTGCTTCTGGATTCTTCCTGCATGGATGCCGCCCAGGTAACGGATCGCATTGTCAGTCTTGCGAAAGAACGGAGAATCAGGGTATGAGAATTACAGTGGCGGAATCCGCGGGTTTTTGCTTTGGCGTGAAGCGGGCAGTTGAGGAGTGCTTTCATCAGATAGAAAACGCAGCTGGACCGGTTTACACATTCGGACCGATCATCCACAACGACCAGGTCGTAGATGAGCTGAACAGAAAGGGCGTGCAGGTCATCCGTTCGGAGGAGGAACTGGAACAGGTTCACCGGGGTGTTATTATTATCCGCTCTCACGGCGTGCCGGAGAGAATACAGAAAAAGATGGAGGGTCTTGGCGTAAAGGTGGTGGATGCCACCTGTCCGTTTGTGAAAAAAATACATACCATCGTGCGGAAGGCCGGGGAAGAGGGCAAAACTGTTATTATCGCGGGAAGTCCGGATCATCCGGAGGTGCAGGGGATCATGGGCTGGGCCTCAGGCCCTGTTTTTGCGGTGCAGTCCGCGGAAGAAATGGAAAAACTGGAGCTTCCGGCGGGAACAAAGGCGGTGCTTGTTGCGCAGACGACATTTCATGCAGGTAAATTTGAAGATATTGTTGATATTTTCAGGAAAAAGGAATATTATAACTCTGTGAATAACACTGTCTGCAGTGCAACTGACAAACGGCAGACGGAAGCGCGGGAGATCGCGCAGCAGGTAGATGCTATGGTTGTTATTGGCGGCAGGCATAGTTCGAATACCCGCAAGCTGTACGAAATTTGCATGGAAGAATGCAAAAATACTTACTTTATCGAGACACTCGTTGATTTGGACACGAAGCCTTTTCAATCATTTTCTCACGTAGGTATTACGGCAGGGGCATCTACCCCAAAAAGTATAATTGAGGAGGTTCACAGGAAAATGTCAGAAGAACAAACTTTTCAGGAGATGCTGGACAGCTCATTCAAAACGGTAAGAAACGGTGAGGTGGTAGAGGGAACCGTTATCGACGTAAAGCCGGATCAGATTATTTTGAATATCGGCTACAAGGCGGACGGAATCCTTACCAGGAACGAGTACTCCAATGATTCGTCCGTAGATCTTACCACGGTTGCCAAAGAAGGCGACACCATGGAGGTAAAGGTCCTCAAGGTGAACGACGGAGACGGTCAGGTTATTCTTACCTATAAAAGACTGGCTGCAGAAAAGGGCAACAAGAAGTTGGAGGAGGCTTTCAATAACCATGAGGTTCTGAAGGCAAAGGTTGTACGGGTCCTGAACGGCGGACTGAGCGTCCTGGTAGACGGCGCGAGAGTGTTCATTCCGGCTAGCCTTGTATCTGATACCTACGAGAAAGACCTTGGCAAATATCTGGATCAGGAAATTGAATTTGTAATCATCGAGTTTGATCCGAGACGCCGCCGCATCATCGGCGACCGCAAGCAGCTGATTGTCGAGAAGAAGAAAGCAATGCAGGAAGAGCTTCTTGAGAGAATTCAGCCTGGTGATATTGTAGAGGGAACCGTTAAAAATATTACGGATTTTGGCGCGTTTATTGATCTGGGCGGAGCAGACGGACTGCTTCATATCTCAGAGATGTCCTGGGGACGTGTGGACAATCCTCGCTCCATTCTGAAAGTCGGCCAGAAGCTGAAGGTTCTGATTAAGGACATCAAGGGCGACAGAATTGCCCTCAGCCTGAAGTTCCCGGATGAGAATCCGTGGCTGACTGCAGGAGAGAAGTATTCGGTTGGCACGATTGTTACCGGCAAGATTGCCCGTATGACGGATTTCGGCGCATTTGTTGAGCTGGAGCCCGGTGTGGATGCCCTGCTTCATGTTTCGCAGATTGCCAAAGAGCATATTGACAAACCGAGCGATGTGCTCAGTGTGGGACAGGAAGTAACCGCGAAAGTCACAGACTTTAACGGAGATGACAGAAAGATTTCTCTCAGCATCAAGCAGCTGGAGAGAGATGAGGAAGACGGCGAATCCGCAGAGTACGAGACAGAGGAATAATCAGGTTCTGTCAGAACACGTACTGACAGGTATCGTTGTTCGGGCGGCTGTTTTATCATAACGTCAAAAAAGAAAAAAGACGGCATTGCCGTCTTTTTTCTTTTTTTCACAGTATAGATCTCGTGCCTTTTTCTGTGCTGCCGGCAGGCTTTATCTTCCGAATGTGCCGCCGGCGGCAAGACAGCGGGCAGTCAGAGCGGACGCATATTCCGACAGTTTTTCGGAGTTTTTGCCAAACTCCCCGTCAGGGCGGAACCAGAGCGGATGTTCATGGAATCCAGTGCGGAAAGCAGGGGAAAACAGTTCCTCCGGCTCCGGAAGAAAAAGTCCGGACACACGCTGATAGCAGTTGGACGCTTTGGCTTTCTCCCTGTGTTCGGGGTCCACATAGACGGCGACGCTTTTGTGAATCGCCTGATCCTCCACAGGCAGGTAGTAATAATTTTTATAATCCGAAAAGAAAAGCTTTAATTCTCCCTGGTATGTCGGGATTTTCAGCAAAAACGAGGAGCCTTCCGCAGAAAACAGGGCGAGATCGGATTCTGCCTGAAAACCGGCCGGAACAGGAAGCGCCAGTTTGCCTTTCAGAAACACCGCGTCCGGGTTTTCCACATTGTTTTCGCTGTCTGGACCGCAGAGCGAAGACACCCGGAAATATTCCGGCTCCTGACGGAAAAGGACATCATAGGCAAGTATCGGAAGAATCTGAAGCAGCCCTGTTACATCATCGTGATTGTGCAGAAGAAGGATTCTCTCTGTGCTGCTGTCGCCGGTGCGGAGATACTGCTGATAGACGGGTATCAGTTCGCCCCCGTCACAGACATCCTCTCTTTCTGCACCGAGAAATGATTCCACATTCTTCTGGCGCAGAGAATCCAGAAGGAAAATCCGTTTCAGTGGTCTTGCGCATCGGTACAAGTCCAGACCGGGAAAAGAGAAAGAGCCGTCCGATCCGGGCTGCGGGCCGATGCGGTAAAAACGCAGCTTGTTACGCAGATAGGGAATGTCAAAGGTATCTCCGTTAAAGTGAACCAGGAACAGAGACTTCCCGTGTTCACCGGCCTCTCTGTCCAGATTTACGAGAAACTGATAAAAATCCTGAAGACAGACATCTTCTTCGACCGGAGTGTTCAGAAACCACTGACGGAATGTCCAGGTCCCTTTTTTTCGGAAGATCACACCGATCAGATAAACATGGGAATTCCGCCAGGACAGTCCGGTCGTCTCAATATCAAAGAAGACAGGCTCCCCTTTTACAAGGAGATGCTTCAAAAATAATTCTTTCTTTTCCGTCAGCTCTCTGCTGACCGGTTCTTCCAGTATTTTCATTTGTTTTCTCCAGAACGTTACGTCTTTTGTGCCGTGCCTGATACAAATTGTACCACAATCCCAAAGTATGTTATACTGTTCAGGTATGTGAAAGTTTGGCAGACAGGCTATAAAAACGGGCATCCGCGGTGGTACGGGCTCGTTTCGGCGGAGCTTTCGGACGGTATCGTGCGACGGCCTTGGAGATGATAATACATGATCGGATATATTAAAGGAACAGTTTCCTATATAGGAGAGAACTACGTTCTCCTGGATAATCACGGAATCGGGTACCGTATTTTTATACCAGCCGGTTATACGGATAGCGGACTGAGGGCTGGGGACGAAGTCCGGCTCTATACCTACCTGAGCGTGCGGGAGGATGCACTTACCCTTTTCGGTTTTCTGTCACAGGAAGATCTGGAAATGTTCCGTATGATGCTGAATGTCAGCGGACTGGGCCCCAAGGGCGCGCTTGGGATTCTTTCCGTGCTCTCCGCGGATGACCTGCGGTTTGCCGTTCTGTCCGATGACGCGAAGGCGATTGCGAAGGCTCCCGGCGTCGGCCAGAAAACAGCGCAGAAGCTGATTTTGGAGCTGAAGGACAAGCTCAGGCTGGAGGACGCCTTTGAGAAAAAAATGGAGCATCAGATGGAGTCGGCTGAAAAGAAAGGCGCCGTTGTACCCGGAGGAGGGGCGGAGGCCGATGCCATTCAGGCACTGGCTGCCCTGGGGTATTCCAACACGGAGGCATTCCGGGCTGTTCACAAGGTGGAGATTTCCGCCGACATGGATTCGGAAGCTGTGCTGAAGGCGGCGCTGAAATATCTTATTTGAATACAATTTCAGGGTCCGACGGCACGCGTGAACGCATGCGGATGGCTGCGGGCACTGTGACGGGTATTAGTCCGGAGAAAGACAGATGGAGAAGCGGATTATTCAGACAGAGGTTCAGAATGAGGATGTACGGGTGGAAAAAAGCCTGCGTCCCCAGACACTGGACGAATATATCGGCCAGGAAAAGGCCAAGCAGAATCTTAAAATATATATTGAGGCGGCAAAGCAGAGGGGAGATGTCCTGGATCATGTGCTGTTTTACGGTCCCCCCGGCCTGGGAAAAACGACGCTGGCAGGAATTATCGCCAATGAGATGGGAACGCACCTGAAGGTAACCTCCGGACCGGCAATCGAAAAGCCGGGGGAGATGGCGGCTATCCTGAACAATCTGCAGGATGGGGATATTCTTTTTGTGGATGAGATCCACAGGCTGAACCGGCAGGTGGAGGAAGTGCTTTATCCGGCGATGGAGGATTATGCCATTGATATCATGATCGGAAAAGGCTCGTCTGCCAGAAGCGTCCGTCTGGAGCTTCCAAGATTTACGCTTGTGGGGGCGACGACGAGGGCAGGACTGCTTACGGCTCCGCTGCGTGACCGGTTCGGTGTTGTGCAGCACATGGAATTCTACACGGTACAGGAGCTGACGGAGATTGTTCTTCGCTCTGCGGCTGTTCTTCAGGTAGAAATTGATGAGAAGGGTGCGGAAGAGCTTGCCAGAAGATCCCGCGGCACACCCAGGCTGTCTAACCGGCTTCTGAAAAGAGTCCGTGATTTTGCCATGGTGCAGTTTGACGGAAAAATTACAGAAGAAGTGGCTTCGCTGGCACTGGATCTGCTGGAGGTGGATCGGTACGGCCTGGATCAGACAGACCGCAGAATCCTTCTCACCATCATTGAAAAGTTTTCCGGAGGCCCGGTCGGTCTGGAAACCCTGGCCGCGGCGATTGGAGAGGATTCCGGCACGATTGAAGATGTCTATGAACCATATCTGATTAAGAACGGTTTTTTGAACCGGACACCAAGAGGGAGAGTTGCCACAGAGCGCGCTTTTCATCATCTGGGCATCGCGGTTCCGGAGTGAGGAATTCGCCTTGCCACCGGTTTCTTTTGGAGTTACACTGTTGGAAACAGTTCAGAGCAGAACAGATCAGATCAGGAGACCAGGCAATGGCAGAGAAAAAAAAGGTCAGAGTGTTAATTGACGGAAAAATTATTACGCTGAGTGGTTACGAATCCGAGGATTACATGCAGCGTGTGGCTTATTATATCAACACAAAAATTGCAGAGCTGTCCGCAATGCCGGGCTACAACCGGCTTACCGCGGATACGAAGGCGACACTGCTTTCCTTAAACATCGCGGATGACTACTTCAAGGCAAAATCCCAGGTGGATGTCATGGAGCAGGATATTGAGGACAAGGATCAGGACACGTATGACGCGAAGCATGACCTGGTGTCTGCACAGGTGGAGATTGCCCGTCTGAAGAGAGAAATTGACCGTCTGAGGAGTGGTAAGTCTGTTGAACAGAAATAAAATTCCGACAGAAAAAAAGGATCAGCACAGTTGTTTTGCCGGAGCCGAGCTTCTTGCGCCCGCAGGTTCCGTGGAGGCGCTGCGCGCGGCTTTCATGGCAGGGGCGGATGCGGTCTATATCGGCGGAGACCGCTTCGGCGCACGTGCCTATGCGGATAATCCCGGAGAACAGCAGCTGCTGGAGTCCATCGATCTTGCTCACAGACTGGGGAAACGGCTCTATCTGACGGTCAACACGCTCCTGAAGGACCAGGAACTGGAGGAGGAGCTGTACCATTGGATGCTGCCCTATGTGCGGGAGGGACTGGACGGTGTTATCATCCAGGACTTCGGCGCTGTCAGGCTGTTTCAGAACATGTTTCCGGATCTTCCGCTTCACGCGAGCACGCAGATGACAGTCACCGGGCTCCATGGTGCGGAATTTTTACAAAAACAGGGATTTACACGGGTTGTTCCCGCCAGGGAGCTTTCGCTGGACGAGATCCGTGAGATCCGTCAGAAAACAGGACTTGAAATCGAAACCTTTGTTCATGGCGCCATGTGTTACGCCTATTCCGGCCAGTGCTTGTTCAGCAGTATGCTGGGAGGCAGAAGCGGAAACCGCGGGAGATGCGCCGGAATCTGCAGACTTCCTTTCGAGGTCTGCCGCGCGGATGAGAAATTCCGCATCGGAAAAAAAATGGAATGCCGCCCGGACGGCGGAGCCGGATACAAACCGGGGAAACGGGAGGCAGGCAGGCGGGACGGCCGCGGCGCCCGGAATTCCGGGAACATCCCGCAGAGAGAATATTACCCGCTTAATATGAAGGATATGTGTACGGTGGAAATCCTTCCGGAGCTTCTTCGGGCAGGAATCTGTTCTTTGAAGATTGAGGGACGGATGAAAAAGCCGGAGTACACGGCGGGAGTTGTCTCCGTGTACCGGAAATATCTGGATCGGTACGCCGAACATCCCGATGCGGTTTCCTGGCGGGTGGAAGAAAACGACCTGCGGTTTCTCTGGGATCTGTTTAACAGGGACGGCTTCAGCAAAAGTTATTATTTTGAAAAAAACGGGCGCGATATGATCGCCCTGAAAAATGAGAAGCTGGATCATGTCCGGCAGAAGGCGGCGCAGGAGCTGACAGATAGGATCCGGAGGGAGCTTGCCGCCCCGGAACGGCAGAAGAAACTGCAGGCTCCTGTCGAGGGACGCCTTGTTCTTCAGGAGGGCAGAGTACATCTGGAGCTTGCCGTTTGTCTGCCTTCTGCGAAAAATGCCGGGTCGGATTCCCGTCTGGAAATTTCTCTGGATAAAGACGGTGTGCAGAAAGCGCAGAATCAGCCCATGACCGAAGAGCGTGTCAGGAAGCAGATGAACAAGACAGGAGGAAGCCCGTTCTATTTTTCCTCCCTGGATATTCGCATGGCGGAATCCCTGTTTATGCCGGTTCAGCTGCTGAATGAAATACGCAGAGAAGGGTTTTCTTTGCTGGAGGAGGCCTGCCGGGATGGTTTTCGGCGCAGCCCGGAAATCAACAAGACTGGAGCGGAAGGCTCCCGCGGAAGCGGAGAAGGGTCTGGTGCAGCAGAGAGCCGCTCTGGTATATACGAAGGCCGCTGCGGCGGAGAAAAGGCTGGTGGAACCGGTGCTTCGGGAAAACCCGCCACGGCGGATCAAAAGAATAGAAACGGGCGTCTGCCGGTTTGGGCGGCGGTGGAAACGGAGGAACAGGCGGAAGTTCTTGCGGGAAAAGAAAAGCTGGAGGGTATCTATCTGCCTGCGCGCCTGTTTCTGGAACCGGACAAAATCCGGGAACTTCTGCAGCGCATGCGGGAACAGGACATTCTTCCTGGGCTTGCCCTGCCCTATATTCTGAGAAGAGACCGGGTAAAGGCAGTACGTCAGGCGGCAGATGCTTATCTGGATATTCTGGACGGACAGACTCCGGCCTTTCTGGTGCGGAACCTGGAGGAAGTCGGGCTGACGGCGGAAATATTCCGAAGCAGAAACCTGGACACCGCGGCCGGAACGATTCTGGACAGCATGGTGGAAACCATGAATACAGGGGCGGAGAAATGGTTTGCCCTGTCGGGGTTCCCGAACAATACCGTTTCTTTGGAACTGAATAGCAAAGAAATGCTTCGCAGGGACAACAGCCGCTCGGAACTTGTGGTCTACGGCAGAATTCCTCTGATGTTTTCGCAGCAGTGCCTGCAGAAAACCATGGACTTCTGCAGCCACAGGAGGGATCACCTGATCCTGAAGGATAGAAAGAATATTCTGTTTCCGGTTCAATGTGACTGCGGGACCTGCACCAATATCATCTATAACTCATTTCCGACCAGCCTTCTGGGGCTGAAGGGGGAAGTTATGCAGACCGGCTGCTGTTCGGTACGGCTCTGTTTTACGACAGAGGACGGAAAACAGACGGACAGCGTTGCCGACGCTTTTCTCCGGGTTTATGCCGGGGACGGAGAGCCGGAGGGGGAGCTGGAGCAGACAACCCGCGGACATTTTCACAGGGGCATTCTCTGACTATCGTCTGTCCGGAAGGCAGACGCGTTTTGCGAGGAAAATAACAGGACATGAATACCATCGTTTCACAGGCATCAAAATATATCCTGCTGGCCCTTATGGTGCTGTTTACCATAGAGACCTATATGGTGCTGCGCCGCAGGGACGAAAAGTCCAGAAACCGTATCATGCGGAAGCAGATCGGCCTGATGGTCATGTTTAATCTGGTGGCCTATCCGACCATGTATCTGCTTTCCGGAGATTTTCAGATGCTGGTGATGTTTCTGTCCGTCGTCTGCTTCATCCTGGTCGTTCAGGTGCTTTACCGTCTGATTTATCGGCGCGCTTCAATGATTTTGCTTAATACTATGTGTATGATGCTTTCCGTCGGCTTTGTCATCCAGTCCAGGCTGGGCATGGAGACGGCCATGAAGCAGTTTATCATTACGTCTCTGGCCACGCTGATCTGCTTTATCATCCCGGTGTTTATCCGGAAGGTTCGCATTGTGTCCCGCCTGACCTGGCTGTATGCGGTGGCTGGCATCGGTCTGCTGGGGGTTGTACTCCTGTTCGGACGCATCACCGGAGGGGCGCAGCTCTCGGTTTCTCTTGGCGGCATAACGTTTCAATTCTCTGAATTTGTTAAAATCACCGTAGTTCTGTTTATGGCCGGCATGCTGCAGAACCGTCACGATTTCAAGACGGTTCTGGCAGTCACGGTGGTCGCGGCTGTTCATGTGGGAATTCTGGCTCTTTCAGCGGACCTGGGCGCTGCGCTTATCTATTTCATGGCATATATTGTCATGGTCTTTGTAGCTACCCGGAACCCCGGATATGCTTTCCTCGGTCTTGGGGGAATGGCGGGTGCCTCGATTGTCGCCTACCGGCTTTTCGACCATGTGCGTGTCCGTGTCGCCGTCTGGAAGGATCCTTTTCAGGATTACGAGGGAACGGGTTACCAGATTGTTCAGGCGCTGTTCGGCGTCTGTGCCGGGGGCTGGTTCGGAACCGGACTTTTTAAAGGAAATCCTGATATGATTCCGCTTGCCTATGAGGACTTTACCTTTGCCGCCATCTGTGAGGAATTCGGCGTCCTGTTTGCCATCTGTCTGATTCTTCTCTGCATGGGGATGTACCTGCTTATTGTAAACATTGCCACAAAGCTGGAAAAGCCGTTTTACAGGCTGGTAGCAGTCGGACTGGGAACGGAATACGCCTTCCAGGTATTTCTGACGGTCGGAGGAACAACAAAATTTATTCCGATGACGGGAATTACGCTGCCTCTGATCAGCTACGGCGGAAGTTCTATCATGTGTACCATTATTATGATATCCATCATTCAGGGGCTTTATATCATGCGGACAGACGAGAGCCAGGCAAGAGAGGAAGAACGGATGCAGCAGCGGCTGCGCCGACGGATCTCAAATCAGGAGCAGTACTTGAGGGAGTATCAAAGACCGGAGCGCCGGAGCGGTTATCCCGGTCAGGGACAGGGAGGCTCCGGACAAAATGTCCGCTATGGAGAGAGTGCCCGGAATGGCAGCGGAGATGCCCGCACAGGGTACGCGGATGGGGGGACTACTAAAATCATCCGGAAGCTGAACCGATCGCAAAACCGGCAGGATTCCGCGGATGAAATGGAGAGAAAGAACGGACAGGAGATCGGAGATACGGATGAGCTCGCAAAAAAAATCGAAGAACAGACAAAAAACGGACTTGAAATCCATTACTAGGCCGTATCGGATTGTTTCCTATATCAGTCTTGCCCTTTTTGCCTCTCTGATCGGCTACATGGTGTATTTTCAGGTGTTTCTGAGTGATAATCTGCTGAACAGTCCGTATAACAAGCGGCAGGAGATTGTGCAGGAGCAGATTGTCAAGGGATCTCTGCTGGACAGGAGCGGAAATGTCCTGGCCGAAACCGTCACCGCGGAGGACGGGACGGAGAGCAGAAACTATCCCTATGGAAATCTGTTCGCGCAGGCGGTCGGCTATTCGGTCTACGGAGGCAGCGGGCTGGAATCTACAGAAAACAGCACCATGCTGCAGTCTCACGCGGATATTGTGACGCAGATGCAGCAGGATATCCAGGAAGAAAAGAAGCAGGGGGATAACGTAACCACAACCCTGTCTGCCGTGCTGCAGCAGGCGGCATCTGATGCACTGGGATCCAACAGGGGTGCAGTTTTTGCCATGGATGCGGACACGGGGGAAGTTCTGGTGGATTACAGCAGCCCGAACTTTAACCCGAATACCATCGAGCAGGACTGGGAGTCTCTGGTAAACAGCGAGGATGGCGTGTTTCTGAACCGGGCGACGCAGGGACAGTACCCGCCCGGCTCAACTTTCAAGATTGTGACGGCTCTGGCTTACTACAGACAGCACGGAACCTTTGATGATTTCAGTTATACCTGTACCGGAAGTTACGAGAGCGACGGCTACACCATACACTGTGCCGGAAACGAAGTCCACGGCCAGGAGAGCTTTCAGGATGCCATGGCAAATTCCTGCAACTGCGCGTTTGCCTATATGGCGGTCAATCTGATCGACAAGGATCTTCTCCGCCAGACGGCGGACCAGATGGGATTTAACCAGGATATTCCGGTGGAGCTGCCGTATAACGGAGGCGAATTCACCCTGGACGCCAATACGCCGAACCAGCTGACCATGCAGACGGCCATCGGACAGGGGGACACCCTCGCAACGCCCATGCTGATGTGCATGGTTGCGGACGCCGTAAAAAACAACGGACAGATGATGACGCCCATCTTTGTGAAAAGTGTTGACAGCGCCACCGGAAGCAATGTGAAAACTGTGCAGCCGCAGATATTCGGCGATGTGATGACGACGGAGGAGACCCAGGCGCTGGAACCGCTTCTGGAGGCGGTGGTACAGCGGGGAACGGCGGCGGATGATCTGAGTGACCTTCCTTACCAGATTGCGGGAAAAACCGGAACGGCGGAATATGGAGATGTAAGCGAGGGGAAGGCTCATTCCTGGTTTACCGGGTACACCAATACCGGAAATAATGATATTGTGGTCTGTGCGGTTGTGGAAAACGGCGGAAACGGCAGGGCTCCTGCCACCCGGGTTGCCAGGAATGTCTTTTCTGCCTGGGGAACAGAAACTTATTGATAAACATTTATGCAAAAGGCAGGGATATGGCTGCCTGATCTTTTTAAGATACAGGAAATGGAGAAGGGATCTGCGGATGGAAGCCACCAGTTGCGGAGGAGTAGTTATTTTTCGCGGAAAATTGCTGACATTATATAAGAACTACAAAGGGCGCTATGAAGGCTGGGTGCTTCCCAAGGGGACGGTGGAAAAGGGGGAGACCCCGGAACAGACCGCGCTTCGTGAGGTTGCAGAGGAGGCGGGGGTCCGCCCTGTCATCATGGGATATATCGGAACAAGCCAGTATTCCTTTTTGGTGCCGGAGGGAGAGATCCACAAGGAGGTACACTGGTTTCTGATGATGGCCGACAGCTATTACAGCAGGCCTCAAAAGGAAGAATATTTTCTGGATTCCGGATATTATAAATATCATGAGGCGTATCACCTTCTGAAATTTTCCAATGAGAGGATGATACTGGAAAAAGGCTACCGGATGTATCAGAAGCTGAAACAGGGAGGCCTGTGGATCCCTGCAGAAGGACAGGGGTAATTTTATGCCTACATGCTGGTTTCTTTCAGCGTTAGTGGATCCAGGCAGGGGACAGGAATAATCCGGAAAATCAGGAGGTTTCAGTCGGTTATGATCCGTTTTGCAGAACATCTTTATGTGGGCGAGACTGCAGCCCGGAAAAAGAAAAAATATATCAGGGCAGTCCGAAGCGGAAAATTCCTGCCGGATCTGTACCTGATTACCTATTCAGCGAGCGACAGAGATATGCTGGATATTATCCGTTCTGTCTATCTCCGTCAGGAGACACTTAGAAAACGGCTCCCGGAAATTGTTGGTATTGCCTGCGGAAGAAATGAGGCGCTGGAGCTGGTTCGGAAAATGGTAGAAGATTGTTTTGCGGCTGTCGGAAACTGTAATGTACGCGATTACCTGAAATCGCTGGAAACATCAATAGAGGATAATTAGATGGCAATCCTGCTGTATGTTCTTGGAATTATAGGCAAAATCCTGCTGATTCTTCTGTGTGTTCTTCTGGTACTGTTGGTTTTGCTGCTGCTTGTGCCTTTCCGGTACAGCGCAGATATCAGAAAGCAGGGTGATGCTGTCGGAGTTCACGCAAGGGTTTCCTGGCTGTTCCGGGCCATATGGTTCCGGTTCGATTTTATTCACGAGGGAAAAAACACGAAAACATCCGACCTGCGGGTATTCGGAATACCTGTTCTGAAGCTGATTACCGGCCGCAAATCCGGAAAGGGCAGAGCGAAAACCCGTAAGCAGAGAGACGGAGCTGCAGGGAAAAGGAAAACAGGAACAGACGAGGCCTCCAAACAGGAAACAGCGGGGAAAAAGTCAGCCTTTGCGCAGGGAGAAGGAAAAGAAAATTCTGCTCCCGCAAAGTTGGAACCGGGCAAAAAGACGCATACGGAGGAAGAAGCTGAGCGCAGGATGCGCGAAGGGGCAAAAAAGAAGCCGACCGTCCGGCCCGGAGAGAGGGCGGAAAAAGCGCAGGGCGGACCGGAAGTCCGGGTATTTCACCGGAGACAGCCGGGCTTAGCGGAGAGGCTTTCCGCGAGAATCATGGCCTTTGCCGGAAAAGTAAAGAGAGCGGTAAAGAAAATCTTTTCCAATCTTACGGAAGCCTGTGGTAAAATAAGGCAATGGAATACATACCTGCATTCAGAACAATTTCGGGATGCTTTCAGGGTGATAAAAGATCAGGGAATTCCTCTTCTGCGGCACGTGCTTCCCAGAAAAGCGGAAGGCACGGTGGAATTCGGCATGGAGGATCCGGCTGACACAGGAGAGCTTCTGGGAGCAGCCGCCATGTTCTTCGCGCTGATTCCGGAGGATCTTCGTATTGTTCCGGATTTTACACAGAGGAAGCTGGAGGCGGATGTGACGCTCCGCGGACATATGATTCTGCTTCCCGTTCTGGTAAGGACGCTCAGGATATTCTTGAACAAAAATGTGAAGACCCTGATTCGGGTAATCCGTAAAAAAAATCCCGATGCGGCGTCAGAACACAAATCATCCGGACAGGATCAAAAAAGAAATAGTAACAGGGAGGACTAAAAATGGCAGATAAAACAGAATTTTCTGATAACGTAGAGGCACTGTTTAAGGGGCTTGACGGTTTCCTGACGACCAAAACTGTAGTCGGAGAACCGATTAAAATCGGCGACAGCACCATGATTCCTCTGGCGGACATTTCTTTTGGCCTTGCAGCCGGTGCATATGCCGGAAATTCCAAAAACAACGGCGGGGGCGGAATGGGCGCAAAGGCTAGTCCGGCAGCGGTTCTTATGATTGATAAAGACGGGACAACCAGGCTGGTCAGCCTGAAAAACCAGGATGCCGTCGCAAAGATTCTGGATATGGCGCCGGATATTGTGACGAAAATCAAAGACGCCGTAGGCGGAAATAAAACAGAAGAAAAACACAGCCCGGAATTTGAAGAATTTGAGGAATAATTCAAATACACTCTTGCAAATGTCCGGCTATTCTGTTAAACTAGTCAAGTCGTGAGCCGTAAGGCTGACATAAGTTGATTTTTAAGGAGGTGTGATCATGGCAAAGTGTGCTATCTGCGATAAGGCCGTTTACTTTGGTAATGCCGTCAGCCATTCTCATAGAAGATCCAATAAAACGTGGAAAGCAAATGTGAAGTCTGTTCGTGTTAAGACTCCGCAGGGAAATAAGAGAATGTATGTATGTACCAGCTGCCTGAGAAGCGGTAAAGTAGAGCGCGTGTGATCATGCGCCTTTGGACGGAATTCTGTAGAGAGGATTGTCCATTTTATTACATTCAGTTTGATGAAAATCCGACCCTTGACGGCCGGATTTTTTTTTGCTCAGTTTTACCTTGCTCCATCAACCTCCGCAATTTGTGCAGAATTCATATTTGTATTGAAAAATAAACTTATTTTTAGTAGAATATACCCATGGTGTGTCTGATAATTAAATGCACATTTCAGAATATACCGAAAAAACTACGCATGGGAGGTTACAATTTATGGAGGTTTACAGAACAGACAGGGTCCGTAACGTCGCGGTTCTAGGGCACGGCGGCGCCGGTAAGACAACATTGGTAGAAGCTATGGCTTATTTGTCCGGTATCACCAGCAGACTTGGAAGCGTCGGCGACGGAAACACCATCAGCGATTACGATAAAGAAGAAGTAAAACGTAAATTCTCAATCAATACATCAGTGGTTCCCATTGAGTGGGGGAAAAACAAAGTTAATATTCTGGATACGCCCGGTTTCTTTGATTTTGTCGGAGAGGCAGAGGAAGCAGCCGCGGCGGCAGATGCTGCGGTTATTGTGGTTTCCGGCAAGGCAGGCGTGCAGGTAGGAACGCAGAAGGCATGGGAACTCTGCGAGCGCTACAGTCTCCCTCGCATCTTTTTTGTAACGGACATGGACATTGATGATGTCAGCTACCGTGAGGTCGTGGAGAAGCTGCAGGAAATGTACGGCAAGAGAATTGCCCCGCTGCACATGCCGCTTCGTGAAAATGGAAAGTTCTACGGCTACATCAATATTGTGAAAAACAAGGGACGCCGTTATATCAATAAAAATGAAAAAGAAGAGTGCCCGATTCCGGATTACGAGGAGCCCTATCTTTCCAAATACAGGGAGGTGCTTCTGGAATCTGTCGCGGAATCCAGCGAAGACTTCATGGATCGCTATTTTGCGGGAGAGGAATTCTCCGTTGCGGAGATCAGCGCTGTTCTGGCAAATAATGTGGAGGATGGAAGCATCGTTCCTGTCTGCATGGGTTCGCCGATCAACCTGCAGGGCGTAAAGATTTTGCTGGACGATATCGTCGGTTATTTCCCGGATCCCTCCAGACGCAAACGCGCCGGACTGGACAGGACAAACAATGATACCTTTGATGCGGATTATGATTTCCAGAAACCGAAATCGGCCACAATTTTCAAAACAATCGCAGATCCGTTCCTGGGTAAATATTCTCTGATCAAAGTATGCTCCGGCGTTATCAAGAGCGATGATACTCTCTATAATGTCACACAGGATGTGGAGGAGAAGGTCGGAAAGCTCTATGTTATGTGCGGAAATAAGGTGACAGAGGTTCCGGAGCTCCATGCGGGAGATATCGGTGCTGTCGCAAAGCTTGCAAGCGCAAGAACAGGAGATTCGCTGGCAACGAAAGCTCACCCTGTAGAGTATGGCCCGATTGCACTCTCCAAGCCCTATACAGCCAAGAGATACAAGGTTGTGCAGAAAGCGGATGTGGATAAGGTGGCACAGGGACTTGCCAGACTGGCTTCCGAGGATCTGACCATGCGTGTGGTTAATGACTCTGCAAATCATCAGTCTTTGATTTACGGAATTGGTGACATGCATATCGATGTCATAGTGGCCAAACTGCTGAACCGCTATAAAGTGCAGGTGGAGCTTTCTAAGCCGAAGATCGCTTTCCGGGAGACCATACGCAAAAAATCCGATGTGGATTCCAAGTACAAGAAACAGTCCGGCGGGCACGGCCAGTACGGTCATGTAAAAATGCGTTTTGAGCCTTCCGGCGATCTGGATAAGCCGTATGTCTTTGAAGAAGAGGTGGTCGGAGGATCTGTTCCGAAGAACTACTTCCCGGCGGTAGAAAAGGGACTGGCTCAGTCCGTGGAATCGGGTCCGCTTGCTGCTTATCCGGTTGTGGGAGTAAAGGCAGTCCTGTATGACGGCTCCTATCATCCGGTGGACTCCTCGGAGATGGCGTTCAAGACAGCTACTGTCATGGCCTTCAAAAAGGGATTTATGGAGGCGGATCCGGTGCTTCTGGAGCCTATCGTGTCTCTTCATGTAACCGTTCCGGATCAGTACACCGGCGATGTGATGGGAGATCTGAATAAACGGCGCGGCCGTGTTCTGGGAATGACGCCGGACAAGGGCGGCCAAACGGTGGTTGAGGCGGAGGTTCCGGAAATGGAGCTTTACGGCTACTGTAACAGCCTTCGATCCATGACCGGAGGCGCGGGAGACTTTGCTTACGAGTTTGTCCGTTATGAGCAGGCACCTGCTGATGTACAGAAACAGCAGGTAGAGGAAAGGGCAAGTAAGATTGCCCAGGTAGAAGAGTAAAACAGATACGCCTCTGTTCTTGCTGTAGATTTCTTATTTCAGGTATGTGCGTGTATGCGGAAGGAATTCCGTGTGCCGCACATACCTGCTTTTACTGTATCAGTCCGCTGTGGGAGCTGCCAGGGGAGTCGAAGCAGCGCGCAGGGCTGATATAGCAATAAAGTACAATACGAACCCTGCGAGTCCGGTTTCGGAGCAAAAGATAACGGCCCGCTTGCGGACCAGGAAGCTTTCGCTCCAGAAACGACAAGAAGTATGAGTGCGGTGAATATTATTCAACAAACAGATCATCAGAATGAAACAATAGCCGGACAGTTGACAACAAAAGCGGCGAAAAATATAATAGCAGAGAAATAAGAGGTCAGACAGGAGGTCAGAACAATGGCAAAGGATATTGATTGGGGAAGTCTGGATTTCAGCTACAGACCCACAGATTACAGTTACGTTTCCATGTACAAGGACGGCAAGTGGGATGAAGGAAAGCTGACAGCGGAACATACGGTTACCATGAGTGAATGTGCGTGTGTTTTACAGTATTCCCAGTCTTGTTTTGAAGGCCTGAAAGCATATACAGAGGAAAACGGTAAAATTGTATGCTTCCGACCGGATTTAAACGCGCAGAGAATGGCAGATTCCTGCAAACGTCTGGAAATGCCGGTATTTCCGGTAGACAGATTCGTCAAGGCAGTAGAAGAGGTGGTTGCGGCAAACAAGGACTGGGTTCCGCCCTACGGATCCGGTGCGACGCTCTATATCCGCCCCTTCATGTTCGGCTATAATTCGGTCATCGGTGTAAAGCCGGCGGATGAATACATGTTCCGTATTCTTGTAACTCCGGTAGGCCCATACTTCAAGGGCGGGGCAAAGCCGGTTGAGGTTCGGATTCCTGATTTTGACCGCGCGGCGCCGCATGGCACAGGCGGAATAAAGGCAGGACTGAATTATGCCATGAGCCTGCATCCGATTATGGAAGCGCACAGAGAAGGCTTCAATGAGAATATGTATCTGGATCCGGCTACCAGAACGAAGGTAGAGGAGACAGGGGGAGCCAATATCATCTTTATTAAGGATGGAGGAAAAACGCTGGTCACCCCGAAATCGGATTCTATCCTTCCGTCCATCACCAGACGTTCGATCTGCTACATTGCGGAACATATGCTTGGCATGAAAGTTGAGCACAGACCGGTTATGTACAGTGAGGTTCCGGATTTTGAGGAAATGGGACTCTGCGGGACTGCCGCTGTCATCTCTCCTGTCGGAAAGATTTTTGATCACGGAAAGGAAATAGATATTCCCAGCGGCATGGAAAAGATGGGTCCGACCCTTCAGAAGCTGTACGATACCCTGACCGGAATCCAGATGGGACGGATCGCCGGGCCGGAAGGCTGGGTTCATGAAATCAAGTGCTAAGCCCTGACAATCGGAAGCGCGTACCTGTATCGCGTCTGCATCGGGAAAACGGCTTGTATCTGCAATAGCACTGGTATCGGGAAATCAGAACAATCAGAAATGGTATATACTAACTCCCCGGAGCATTCCGCCACACGGACGGCTTCCGGGGAGTTTCCTGTTTTCTTTACCTTGCCAGATTGGGTTTGGTGGGGTAGGATAAAGAAGAATCCTGTTCAATATAGGAAAAAATCAGAAAATTCAGAGAAATCAGGAGAAAACAGTCCATTATGCTGGATCAGTCCAGAACACTATTATTAGATGCAATAAAAAAATTTCAGGAGGAGGATCCGGCTTATTTCCGGATTCCCGGTCACCGGTTTGACAGGGGAGCAGATGAAAAAGCCCGTAAACTTCTGGGCCGCAAGGCTTTTTGTGCGGATTTGACAGAGGCGGAAGGCCTGGATGATCTGCATCAGCCGGAGGGCGTTATTTACCAGGCGGAGGCGCTGGCGGCGGATCTGTTCGGATCCGACTGCTGCTGGTTTCTGGTCAACGGAACGACCTGCGGCAACGAGGCGATGATCCTTGCCTCGGTCCGGGAGGGGGAAAAAATACTTGTTCCCAGAAACGCGCATAAATCTGTTCTGATGGGGCTGGTGCTCAGCGGGGCGGTTCCCGTGTGGATGCAGCCGGAATATCTGGAATCCTGGGACATTTCGGGGACTGTCCGTCCGGAAACGGTGGAACAGGCGCTGGAACAAGACCCGGAAATCCGCGCGGTGTTTCTGGTAAGCCCGACGTATTACGGGATCTGCAGCGATATCAGGAGAATCGCAGAGATCTGCCATGCGCACGGTGTTCCGCTGCTGGTAGACGAGGCGCACGGCTCGCATCTGTATTTTTCGGAGAGCTGTCCCGGAGGTGCGATAGCGCTGGGCGCGGATCTCTGTGCACAGAGCACACATAAAACGCTGTGCAGCTTTACGCAGAGCTCCATGCTGCACTGGAAAAGCAGCCTGGTAAGCCGGAACCGGGTCGAAGAAAGCCTGAAACTGGTCATGAGCACCAGTCCTTCCTACCTTCTGATGGCATCCCTGGACGGGGCAAGACATCAAATGGCAGAGGCGGGAAAACAGCTGGTATCGCAGGCGGAAAATCTGGCCGGGAAAGCCAGAGAGCTCCTCCTGGAAATTCCGGGCATTTCTGTGCTGACGGAAGATAACGCGCATTCCCGCGGGGAAATCAGCCTGGATCCGCTGCGTGTGGTGTTCCGTGCGGAGAGTCCGAAAATCCGGGGGTATCAGCTGCAGGACAGGCTTTTTGCAGAAGGGCAGGTCAGTACAGAACTGGCGGACGAAAACAACGTGGTCGCTGTGATCACCTGGGGAAATACAGAGGAGGATATCCGGAGGCTGGCAGAGGCGGCAGACGAGATTGTCAGCATGACCCCGGATATTACCGGAAACAGCTACCAGACGGCGGAAAAGCGACAGATCTTTTCCTTCCGGATTCCGGAGCAGGTCATGACGCCCCGCCAGGCATGGATGAGCCAGAGTAAGGCGTGCTATCTGGAGATGGCGGAAGGACAGATCTGCGCGGAGAGCGTGATCCCATACCCGCCGGGAATCCCGATTCTTTATCCGGGGGAAAGAGTTACAAAAGAGGCGGCGGAGGCGGTCCGGTTCTGCAGGGAACACCGCCTGCATCTGCACGGCTGTGCGGACACGACGCTTCGGACGCTGCAGGTTGTCACTGCGTATGAGGGGAAAGAAGGAGGAAAGCTTGGCTGATATCAGATTGATTTCCTGGAATGTAAACGGACTGAGAGCCTGCCTGAAAAAAGGCTTTATGGATTATTTTACGAAGGCGGACGCTGATTTCTTCTGCATTCAGGAGAGTAAGCTTCAGGCCGGTCAGATTGATCTGGAGACAGAGGGCTATTATCAGTTCTGGAACTACGCGGAAAAAAAGGGCTACTCAGGAACTGCGGTTTTTGCCCGTAAGGAGCCGCTTTCTGTTTCCATGGGGCTGGGTATAGAAGAACATGACCATGAGGGCCGGGTGATTACGCTGGAGTATCCGGATTTTTATCTGGTAAATGTCTACACGCCGAATTCACAGGATGGCTTGAAGCGACTGGATTACCGGATGAAATGGGAGGATGATTTCCGCGCCTATCTGGGCGGGCTTTCCGGGAAAAAAACGGTTGTCGTCTGCGGAGACATGAATGTCGCCCATGAAGAAATAGATTTGAAAAATCCGAAAACCAATCGCACAAACGCCGGATTCTCCGATCAGGAGAGAGACAGGTTTACGCAGCTGCTGGAGTCCGGTTTTACAGACACCTACCGCAGTCTCTATCCGGATCGGGTGGAATATTCCTGGTGGTCTTATCGTTTTCATGCCAGAGAGAAAAATGCGGGCTGGCGGATTGATTATTTTCTTGTCTCGGACAGCATCCGTGACCGGATAGGAGAGGCGTGCATCCATACAGATGTGACGGGTTCCGACCACTGCCCCGTGGAGCTGGATTTGAAAGGGTAAATTCCTACAGCGCAGGAATGGAGCTGCTTAAGAAGCGCACAGCAATGAATCCGCATAGTGTAAGAAGTGTACATATTAATAAATTCGGATCAAGAAGCAGATATTTTTCCGGAGAAGAAAAGCCAGCGTGCAGACGGCGGAAAAGGAGACGGGTGTATGCAGAACAGGACAGATTACGCAGTGACCATGGGCAGGCCGGAGCATCCCGGAGCATGGTCGGAGGGAAATCGGGTCGGCTTTACCGTGGTGCTTCCGGAGGGAGCGGAGGCAGAGCTCCTGCTTTACCGCGAAGGCGAGGAATTCCCCTGTCAGGAAATCCCTCTGCCGGAGGAAAAAAGAATCGGGCTGGCTGCATCTGTTTGTGTGGAAATCCCCGCGGAAGAGAGGCTGGAGTACAATTACCGGGTAAACGGCCATGTAGTCAGTGATCCCTGTGCGCCCGGAATCCGGAAAACTCATTTCCGCCATGCCGGGTCTTCTTCCCGGAAGGGAGAAGGGACAAGAGAGGGGGTGGACAGGGAGGAAATCCGGTGTGTCTGGCAGAAAAATTACGGGGTGAAAACATGCCTGCCGGTGATCCCCTATGAGGACTGTATTTTCTATAAGGCAAATGTAAGAGGCCTGACCATGGAAAAGCCCGCGGGAGTCAGGCACCCAGGCACCTTCCTGGGGCTGCAGGAATTCATTCCCTATCTGAAAAATCTGGGAATTAATTCCCTGATTCTGATGCCCCTGTATGAGTTTACCGAAGAACCATCGCAGACAGAATCGTTTTATCTGCTGGATGATTCGGTAAAAGTCATGCAACCGTCAGGAGGAGACCAAAAGAAAAATTACTGGGGATATGCCGAGGGTCTTTATTATACGCCAAAGCTGTCCTACAGCGCTACGGGAAATCCGCAAAAGGAGTTTGCGGATCTGACAGATGCCCTGCATCTGGCCGGGATCCAGCTGTTACCGGAGTTTTATTTTTCTCCGGAAGCCGGCGGCCGGCAGGTTACGGATGTGCTCCGCCACTGGCTTCTTACTTACCGGATCGACGGCTTTCATCTGGTCGGACAGGGAGACTGGATCTCCACGGTCAGGACAGATCCCCTTCTGAAAAAGAGCAGGATTCTATATACGGATTTCCCGGCTTCGGTCCGGGAGCTTCGCTCTAAAAAGCCGCAGTTCCGGAATCTGGGTATTTATAACCTGAGTTTTGAGCAGGCCATGAGGCGTTTTCTGAAAGGAGATCCGGACTGTTCGCCGGAGGAGATCGCCGGCCTTCTGCGCAGAAATGACAGCGGGTGCGGGTACCTGAATTTCATGGCGGATCAGGATGGATTTACCATGGCGGATATGGTTTCCTACGGAGAAAAGCACAATGAGGAAAACGGGCAGAACAACCGGGACGGGTTTGATTGCAATTACTCCTGGAACTGCGGAGAGGAAGGACCAAGCAGAAAAAAGGCGGTGCGAATTCTGCGCAGGCAGCAGCTCCGAAACGCGTTTCTTCTGGTCATGACGGGACAGGGTTCGCCTGTGATTTATTCAGGTGATGAAGTCCTGAACAGTCAGGGAGGCAATAACAACGCATGGTGTCAGGACAACACTACGGGATGGGTCTCCTGGAAAAAGAGCCGTGACACAGAGGAAATGCTTGCCTTTGTGAAAAAATGCATCGGCTTCCGGAAGGAGCATCCGGTACTTCGACAGAGACAGCCCCTGCGCATGGCAGATTATAAAAAGACCGGATATCCGGATATTTCCTACCACAGCCATACGGCCTGGATGTACGAATCCGGGCAGACAAAGGCCGGCATCGCCGTCATGTACAGCGGCGGCTACGCGGAAAAATCCCCCGGTGTTCCGGATGATATGATCTATATCGCCTACAATATGTACTGGCGGCCGCAGTTCTTTGCCGTACCGGATCTTTTGGATGGAAAACAGTGGTATATCAAGGCAGATACTTCCTCGGAGGAGGGATTCTACGAGGGAGACGGGATTGTGCTGGAGAAAACAGAGGGAGAAGGCAAGGTCTTCGAGGTGCCGCCGCGCACGGTGATCATCCTGGTCGGGAAATAAAGAAAACATTGGATTGTTTTCTTCCTTGTGATATGATCCTTTTCAAAGCGAAAAATTGCTGGCAGGAGGTTTCTACATGATAACAGGTGCACAGGCATTGGTAAACGGTTTACGGGATCAGGGCGTTTCCGTGTGTTTCGGATATCCCGGCGTAGCCATTGCTCCTTTTTATGACTGTCTGGCGCAGCAGACAGAAATCCGTCACATACTGGTCAGAACAGAACAGAGCGCGGGTCATGCGGCCAGCGGTTACGCAAGAATGACAGGTAAGCCGGGTGTCTGCATTACAACATCCGGTCCCGGCGCGACTAATCTTATGACAGCGCTGGCCACGGCTTACGCGGACAGCGTGCCTCTGATCGCCATAACCGGCCAGGTGTCCTCGCAGCTGCTAGGACACGATGTCTTTCAGGAGGTAGATACCACAGGAACCGCGGAGGCATTTGTGAAGTACAGCTATCTTGTCAAGAATGCCGCGGATATTCCCAGAATTATCAAAGAGGCATTCTATATCGCCAATTCGGGAAGAAAGGGTCCGGTTCTGATTGATGTTCCGGTCGATATTCAGAAAAGCAGCTTTAAGGAGTACGAGCCGGGAGAGATAAACCTGCGCGGTTACAAGCCATACACCAAGGGAAATTCGGTTCAGATTACAAAGATTCTGAAGCTGCTGGACAAGGCGAAACATCCGCTGATCTGCGTCGGCGGAGGCGTCATTCTCGGAGACGCGATTTCCGAGGTTCGCCAGTTTGCGGAAAAGACAAACATTCCTGTCGTCTCCACGATGATGGGAATCGGTGTGATGCCGAAAAATCATCCGCTTTACTTCGGCATGCTCGGTTCTAACGGAAAGCCGTATGCAAACCGCGCGGTGCTGAAAAGTGATGTGATGGTGATCGTGGGCGCAAGGGTGGCCGACCGCGCCATCACAACGCCGAACAACGTGGAGAAAAATACCACCATCATACACATTGATATTGACACGGCTGAGATTGGAAAGAACATGGGATTTACCATCCCCCTGGTAGGCGATGCAAAGTATATTTTCGGTGAGATGCTGGAAAAATCGGCGGAGGGAAACCACAAGGAGTGGATCGAAGAGCTGCAGGAAATCAAAAAATCATGCGTAGATCCACGGGTTTTCCATGACGAGTATGTAAATCCCTGCCGTTTTGTACAGATTCTCAGTGACAAAATGGATGACAACGCGGTCTATGTCGCGGACGTGGGGCAGAACCAGATGTGGTCTGCGGACAATTATATCACGAAAAGAGGACGTTTCCTGACCACGGGCGGGCAGGGAACCATGGGCTACTCCATTCCGGCGGCAATCGGCGCAAAGCTTTCCGATGAGAACCGGCAGGTAGTGGCTGTCTGCGGGGACGGCGGATTCCAGATGAGCATGATGGAACTCGGAACCATGCGCCAGCATCATGTCCCGATCAAGATTGTTATCATTCAGAATAATTATCTGGGGCTTGTCAGAGAGTACCAGCATAAAACCTATCATGACCGCTATATGGCGGTTTCTCTGGAGGGAAGCCCGGACTTCGAAAAAATCGCCGAGGCCTATGGAATGCCTTACTATTATCTGGAGAAAAATGAGGACATCGAAAAAACGGTGGATGAGTTTCTTGCGGAAAAGGGCGCGGCGCTGATGGTCTGCAGAGTCTATGAGCTGGATCAGGTAAAGGGGTGAGACAGATGAGAGGAATTTTTTCAGTTACGGTAGAAAACCGCTCTGGTGTTCTTTCCAAAATTGCAGGTCTGTTTGCACGCCGGGGCTTTAATATTGAACAGCTTACGGTAGGAGAGACGGATGATCCTACGGTTTCCAGTATTACGATTGTCTCGGAAGGAGACGACCGTACCATGGAGCAGATTGAAAAACAGCTGAATAAGCAGATCGATGTGATTAAGGTCCGTCACCTGAACGCATTGCACAGCATTGAGCGGGAAGGTGTGATCATCAAGGTGAATTACACCAGGTCCAACCGGCTGGACATCATGGAAATCTGTTCCGTCATAGGCGCCAAAATTGTTTACATGGGGACGCAGAGCCTTGTCATCGAGTATTTCGGGGAACCGGAGATGGTGCAGAGCCTGCTTCTGAACCTGCGCCCGATGGGGATTCAGGAGGTTGCCAGGACAGGAGAGCTTGCCTTGCAGAAAGAGCAGAAATAACCGATGAGCTACGCACGCGAACATTTTCACACAATAACAGCACACAAAATACTGGTCGCCGGGTACTGCTTCCGGATGGGACTGTACCGGCAGGGCCTGATGCATGACCTGTCCAAATATTCCCCTACGGAATTTCTGGAGGGAGCCAGATACTGGCAGGGCAACCGAAGTCCGAATAACGCGGAGCGTGAGGCTACGGGCGTTTCTCTTGCCTGGCTTCACCACAAGGGACGGAACAAACACCATTTTGAATACTGGATTGACTACGGAATCAACTGTGATACAATCATCAAAGGTGTGCCGATTCCGCGCCGCTATATCGCGGAGATGGTGGCGGACCGGATCAGCGCTTCCAGGGTTTACCTGGGCGACGCCTATTCGGACCGTGAGCCGTATCTGTATTTTACCAGAAGAGGAGACCATCTCTGGTTTGTTCATCCTCAGGTAAAAAATGACTTGCTTTACCTTCTGGGAATGCTTTCGGAAAAGGGAGAGGAGCGGACCATCCGCTATATCCGCTTTGAGTATCTGGAGGGAAGGCAGGTTCCAGAGGTTTATCACGAGGGAGAGGACTTTCCGGAACCGGCGGAAATGTTCCGGAAGCAACAATAGGCAGGAGAATAGATAACAGATGAAAAAGGTTGTTAAATTCGGAGGCAGTTCACTTGCCAGCGCAGAACAGTTTGAGAAGGTAGGAAAGATTATCCGCGCGGATGAGGGACGCAGGTTTGTGGTTCCCTCCGCTCCGGGACGCAGGTTTGCCAGCGATACAAAGGTTACAGATATGCTGTACGACTGCTATCACCAGGCACAGAATGGACAGGATTTCAGCGGGACGCTTGCCAATATCAAGGATCGGTATGACGCCATTATCCGGGGTCTGGATCTCAAACTTTCCCTGGACGAGGAATTCCGGGTCATCGATAAGAATTTTCACGCGCTGATCGGAGAGGATTACGCGGCTTCCCGTGGAGAGTATCTGAACGGGCTGGTGATGGCCGCTTTTCTGAATTACGAATTTGTGGATGCGGCGGACGTCATTGCTTTTGACCAGGACGGGACTTTTAACGCGAAGAAAACGGACAGCCTTCTGTCGGAGCGTCTTTCCGGAACAGATTGTGCGGTCGTTCCCGGATTCTACGGGGCAAAACCGGACGGAAGCATCCATACATTTTCCAGAGGCGGTTCGGATATCACGGGATCGCTTGTGGCCAGAGCCATTCATGCCGACATGTATGAGAACTGGACCGATGTTTCCGGTTTCCTGATGACAGATCCCAGAATTGTGGATGATCCTGTCACCATCTCGACCATTACCTATCGGGAAATGCGTGAGCTCTCCTACATGGGAGCTACCGTTCTTCATGAGGATGCGGTATTCCCGCTGCGGAACGAGGGGATTCCGATAAACGTAAGAAATACCAATCGTCCGGAGGATCCGGGCACGATGGTTGTGGAGAGCACCTGCAACAAGCCGAAATATACCATCACCGGCATCGGCGGAAAAAAAGGTTTTGCTTCGATCACCATTGAAAAAGCTATGATGAACTCCGAAGTGGGTTTTGGCAGGAAAGTTCTGCAGGTGTTCGAGGATTGCGGCATGACTTTCGAGCATACGCCGTCCGGCATTGATACTTTTTCCGTGTATGTCAATCAGCATGATTTTGAACCGCACGAGCAGCAGATTATTGCCGGCCTGCACCGCATGGTGCACCCGGACATGATCGAGCTGGAATCCGATCTGGCGCTGATTGCCGTCGTGGGACGCGGCATGCGCCGCACACGCGGAACTGCCGGAAGGATTTTTGCCGCTCTGGCGCACGCCCATGTCAATGTAAAAATGATTGACCAGGGCTCCTCCGAGCTGAATATCATCATCGGTGTGGAAAACCGTGATTTTGAGACGGCGATACGCGCAATATACGACATATTCGTTGTTTCACAGCTGTAAAAAACGTGTGTCCAGGAACAGCCGGACCGGCTCTGTAAAACAGGTTGCTGCAGACCGCGGTCAGCCGGCCACGGATTTTTGATATACCATAAAGAAACCGGCGGGCTGTCGGAACACTGGCTGGGTTTTGCACAGGTTTTGTGCTATAATTTTCGCAGGACAATTCTTCTGATGATTGGAGGAAGCAGAACAGATGAAAAGAGTTTTACTGAAGCTTAGCGGTGAGGCACTGGCAGGAGAGAAAAAAACCGGATTTGATGAAGAAGTAGTCACAGGAGTCGCAAAGCAGGTCAGGCAGCTGATTGACGAAGGTGTACAGGTAGGAATTGTAATCGGCGGAGGTAATTTCTGGAGAGGAAGATCCAGCAAAAACATCGACAGGACAAAGGCGGACCAGATCGGGATGCTTGCGACCGTGATGAACTGTATCTATGTCTCGGAGATTTTCCGCTCACAGGGGATGATGACATCGGTTCTCACACCTTTCGAGTGCGGCGACATCACCAAGCTGTATTCCAAGGATCGCAGCAACAAGTATTTTTCCAGAAACATGGTTGTGTTCTTCGCGGGCGGAACCGGACATCCGTATTTTTCCACGGATACGGCAACCGTACTGCGGGCAGTGGAGATTGACGCGGACGAAATCCTGCTGGCAAAGGCAGTGGACGGCGTGTACGACAAGGATCCCAGGGACAACCCGGATGCAAGGAAGTTTGACCGGCTTTCCATACAGGAGGTCATTGACAGAAAGCTGCAGGTCGTGGACATGACTGCTTCCATTCTCGCTATGGAGAACAAAATGCCTATGGTTGTGTTCGCACTGCAGGAAAAAGACAGTATTATTCACGCGGCGCACGGAGAGACAAGCGGAACGGTCGTTACGGCAGATGCAACCTGATGCGTCGGGTCCGGCGTACAGGAAAAAACAGGAGAGAGTTTTACTATGGACGAAAAAATTAAAATCTACGATTCCAAAATGACAAAGACTATTGCCAGTATGGATAGCGATCTGGCGGCCATAAGAGCCGGACGGGCAAATCCCCATGTACTTGACCGCATTACTGTAGATTATTACGGGGCGCCCACACCGCTTCAGCAGGTGGCGAATATCACTGTTCCGGAAGCCAGAATGATTCAGATCCAGCCATGGGAGACATCACTGATCAAGGAAATCACAAAGGCGATCCAGACATCCGATCTCGGAATCAATCCGAACACCGACGGAAGGGTAATCCGCCTTGTTTTTCCGGAGCTTACCGAGGAGCGCAGAAAAGAGCTGGTAAAGGATGTCCGGAAAAAAGGAGAGGCTGCCAAGGTGGCTGTCCGGAATATCCGCAGAGATGCGAATGAATCCTTCAAAAAACTGGAAAAAACTGACGAGTCCGTGTCCGAGGACACGGTAAAGGAACTCCAGGAGGAGATTCAGAAGCTCACGGATAAATATATCAGGGAAATAGACGCCAGGATCGAGACCAAGACAAAGGAACTGATGACTGTCTGATAAACAGAACAAATGAGAGGGAGTACAGTGCCGGACCTTCGGGCCTGGTTCTGTACTCTTTTGCTTTTTTTAGATTTCCGAAAGGCTTTACAGGCTGCGAAGACAGAAAGGAATGGCAGGGAAAAGGCCATTGCCTGTTTCTGAACATGTGTACTGCGTAAAAACGTAAATTGGGGATTTATATGGAAGAAGAGAAAAAAATACCGAATCACATTGCCATTATTCTTGACGGCAACGGACGGTGGGCGAAAAAACGGGGAATGCCCAGAAGCTACGGACATGTGGTGGGATGTGACAATCTGGAAAAGATGTGCAACGTTATCTGCGACAGAGGAGTGAAATACCTGACGGTCTACGCCTTTTCCACAGAGAACTGGAAACGTTCGGCCGATGAAGTCGGAGTCCTGATGAATCTGTTCCGCAGATATCTCAAGCGGTGCGAAAAAAATGCTGTCAAACGGCAGATGCGGGTAAAAATCATCGGGGATCCGACCGGCCTTGCGCCGGATATTCAGGATATGATCCGGGAGCTGGAGGATATGTCCGCCGGCTATGATAAGATGTTCTTCCAGATTGCGCTGAATTACGGAGGCAGAGATGAGATCCGCCGGGCAGCTGAAAAAATCATCGCCGATGCCAGAGAGGGGAAAATCACTGAGGCAGATATGACAGAAGACTGTTTTGCCTCTTATCTGGACACAGCCGGAATCCCGGATCCGGATCTTTTGATCCGCACCAGCGGGGAAGAGCGGATCTCTAACTTTCTGCTCTGGCAGCTGGCATACACAGAATTTTATTTTACAGATGTCCCGTGGCCGGCATTTAATGAAGAAGAACTGGAAAAGGCCATTGACAAGTATAACCGGAGGGACCGCAGGTTCGGCGGGGTAAAGCAATAACCGACAAGGTAAGGAGTACGAAACATGCAGACGTGGGATATGATCGCGCTTTTGGCGCTGGCTGTTGCTCTGATTGTGCAGTTCCTGACCAGAAACATCCATAATTCGTTTATCACCAGAACAATCAGCGGAGGCGTTCTTCTTTTGATTGCTCTTCTGACAATTATCAACGGAAGCTGGATTTTGTTTTTCACAACACTGATTTTGTCGCTGATCGGTCTGCGGGAGCTGGATAAAGCGATCGGAGTAGTGGAAAAAAATACCAGAACCGGCCCGCTGGAAGCGGCGGCAATGGCCGGTGTTGTATTCTATTATGGCAGCCTCCATCTGTTTTATGGAAGGCTTCAGATTCTGGCGCTGATTCTGGGACTGGTTCTGCTCATGTTTGTCTATGTATTTACCTATCCCCGATACCGTTATCCTCAGGTGATGGGGGCTTTTTTCGGTATTCTGTACTGCGGTGTGATGCTCTCCTTTGTCTATCAGACGCGTATGCTGGATACGGGCAGGTATCTGGTCTGGCTTACGTTTCTCGCTTCCTGGGGATGCGATACCTGCGCCTACTGTGCGGGAAGAGTGTTCGGGAAACATAAAATGGCACCTGTGCTGAGTCCCAAAAAGACCGTTGAGGGAGCAATCGGCGGAATTGCAGGAGCTATGCTTCTGGGTCTTATCTACGCAGCTCTTACCCATGGCCCTCGTCTGGAGTATGTTGCCATCTGCCTTTTCGGCGCACTGGTTTCCATGATCGGAGATCTGGCCGCTTCCGCCATCAAGCGGAACGCAGGGATCAAGGATTACGGAAAACTGATACCCGGCCACGGGGGAGTCATGGACCGGTTTGACAGCGTGATCTTCACGGCGCCGGTTATTTATCTTCTGGGGGTTACGATTTTATAAAAGCATCTGCGGAGAATGTGCTTATGAAAACAATAGCGATTATGGGGTCTACCGGATCAATCGGGACACAGACCCTGGATGTGGTAAGAAAAAACGGTGATATTCAGGTAGCCGGGCTTTCGGCGAACCGGAATATGGAGCTTCTGGAAAAGCAGGTGAGGGAATTTCATCCGCTTCTGGCGGTTGCCGGATCCGAAGAGGCGGCAGCGGATCTGCGGGTGCGGATCGCAGATACGGATACTCGTGTGGCTTCCGGTATGGATGGACTGGTCGAAATGGCGCAGATGCCGGAATCGGATATTCTGGTTACTGCGATTGTCGGCATGATCGGAATCCGTCCGACCATGGCGGCCATAGAGGCAGGAAAGGACATTGCGCTGGCCAATAAGGAGACTCTGGTCACAGCCGGGCATCTGATTATGCCGCTGGCGGCGAAAAACCATGTGCAGATTCTTCCGGTTGACAGTGAGCACTGCGCGCTGTTCCAGTGTCTGCAGGGCGGAAAGCACGGGGAAGTCTACAAGCTTTGGATTACTGCTTCCGGCGGTCCGTTCCGGGGCAGAAAAAGGGAAGAACTGAAAAATATACGCCCGGAGGATGCGCTGAAGCACCCGAACTGGAGCATGGGAGCGAAAATCACTATCGACTCCGCGACACTGGTAAACAAGGGGCTGGAGATGATCGAGGCAGGTTTTCTGTTCGGTATGCCGATGGAAAAAATCGGCGTCGTGGTGCAGCCGCAGAGTCTGGTACATTCCATGGTGGAGTTCTGCGATGGAGCGGTTCTGGCCCAGATCAGCGAGCCGGATATGCGTCTTCCCATCGAGTATGCGCTTGGTTATCCGGACCGGAGACAGACCGTTATACCGAGAGTCGATTTTCATACGCTCCGGCAGATTACTTTCGAGGAACCGGATACAGAGACATTTTCCGGTATTCCCCTTGCGCTGCGTGCGGCAAAGGCAGGCGGTTCCATGCGCACGGTCTTTAACGCGGCGAATGAGGAGGCCGTTGCGCTGTTTCTGCGGAAAAAGATTGGATTTCTGGATATTTATGATATCATTGCGCAGGTGATGGATCGTCATCAAAAAATAGTCGATCCGGATCTGCATCAGATTCTGGAAACAGAGAAGGATACCAGAGACTGGATTAAAGGCAGGTGGAGTGATTGAAGATTATCGTCGGACTGCTGATTTTCAGCGTTGTCATCCTGTTTCATGAGTTCGGACACTTTCTCTTTGCAAGGCTGAACCATATTGTGGTGCTGGAGTTTGCGCTGGGCATGGGTCCCACTCTCTTGAAACATAAAAGTAAAAAAAGCGGA
>OCTW011615565.1_pt1 | contig 35249 bp, 35 predicted proteins | sample 1539671 | NCBI WGS metagenome assembly OCTW01 (sample SAMN02144230, study PRJEB22623) | gut metagenome | biome: sheep rumen | host: Ovis aries | place: New Zealand
CATTGGAAGGGCATAATAAGTTACATTGTAGTTTTTGCCGTCTGAGGCAGTTGTCAAGTAATCCTTGACAACTGAACTTTCTTCCAGTTCTTTTTCTTTTAATATATTAATAATATGCAAACTTACATTCTGCTTCGAAGTATCAAAAAGTAAAGACATCTGCTGCTGGTTCATCCAGATAACGCCGTCTTTTGAGTAAAGTTTTACATCTGCCTTGCCGTCGTCTGTATTATAGATTATGAGTTCGTCTTCCATAGTTCCTCCTATTTTACAAACTTAAGGCTTGCAAGCTGCTTCTGGATTTCTTCTTCCAGCTCATGGCTTTCTTTGAACATGGCAGTAAGTTCTTCGGTATCAGCCTTCATCTGCGCGTTGAATTCTTCTTCGCTGATATCTACATATTCAATTTTAATATCAAAATGCTGGCCTACACTCAGAACATAGCCTTTTTCTCTTATCTGATTCATCATCATTTAATTCTTTTTTGATATCGGAAAAAACAGCAAGCCAGTCTCCTTTTTTTGAAGGGTTTAATCGCTCAAAAGCTGAATGAAATTTATCTATAAGGATGTTTGTTTCAGAGTCAAAAGATTCACCTGCGTTTTCTTCATACATTTTTCCAATGTAATTGTAGCCAAGTCGTGTAAGGTGAACCATTGCAGGCATTTGAACACGTGTTTTTTCATTGTAGTTCTTGCTTAATTTTTGACCTCGACTAACTATGATACCATAAATTCCCCTATTTTTCTATGCAGCAGTTATAAAATAGTTACATCCCCTCCAATTTCTTCAAAAGCTCCGCCTTCAAATACTCATAGCGAAGCCGCTTCTCTTCCTTCTTCCAGTGCACTTCCCGGAACTGTTCAGGATTATTCTCATAACAAAGCTTCTCATCCCCAAACTGCTCGCTGGTAAGGTCAAAAATGCACTCACCGCCATCAGGAAGAGCAACTACATTATAACAGTGAAAGTTCTTTCCCCCTTCCCGAGGGATTCCATACACCTTTCCACCAAAAATATCCTGAGCAAGAAAAGCCGTAATCGAACACTGTCCCAAAGTCTGATTTTCCCGACTCCACTTTTCCCTCATTCGTGGAGCACAAGTATCCGCACACCAGATTTGGCTCAAAATGTCATAAAGCTTCCTAGGATTTTCTATCTTTTCATAAACTGCATCTGCAGGCTTACAATCAGCCGACTGCCAGCCGTAAAATTTATATTTCTTCATCACTTTGCTCCCTTCATTTCCAGCGTCATCGTCACCGCCGCATACGCCGCTTCGCGTCGTTTGCATGAGTTGAAATTATTTAACTCAGCGTCAAAGACGCTTGCACATCCCACCGACTTCCTCTTCTTTCAAAAATCGTGATATTATCAACCGGAAAATCTTCCTCCAACTTCAGTTCATTCATCACCTGCAGTGCATCTGTCATCACACCTGCCGGAATATCACGGTTAGCAACAGTTCCATGCGGCTGAAAAGGCCTCTGATCCTTCTTTGTACATCCCGGGCAGGCATTCAAAACCGCCTTAACAGTTTCATCCCTCAAACGCGTCCACTTATCACCTGCTACAACATTTGCAAAAAGAGTCCTGTCCCCAAAAGCGTTAAAATTATCGATATGAGCATTAAAACCCAACCCTTTAGGTAATACATCCTTCTCAATTACTCGCACCAGGTCTTCTGTCGAATATTGGTCCTGCAACCTAAAAGGCGGAACTAAAGTAACATGAATAGGAGTTCCCTGCCCGCTCTTGCAGCCATATGCCTCTCTCATATAACGTCGACAGTCTTCCAGAGTCAGCGTAATATCCTCCGGAAGCAACACCCCAATAAAATGTGTCTGCTGTGTAAAATTATTTTGTTTCATCACTTTGATTATATCATTTTTTTGCCAAAAATTTGAGAAATGGATTCGAGTATGTATGATGGGGAAAATTGACACAACTTGTATTTATTTTCTATTCAGTTGTAGACAAAGTGTCGACAACTTGCCGACACTTCTCCACACTGAGTTTACTTTAAAACTGCTGTGTCACATATTAAAAAAAATTCTACTTATATCTTAAACTTACCAATCAGGCTATTAATTCCATCTATAGAATCTTTAGTCTTAAGAGCAAGGTCAGAAACGTTCTGTGTTGCCTTAGAAATCTGCTGAGATCCTGCGGCCATTTCGTCCATAGAACCAAGAATTGTTGAAGAGATTTCATTAACAGCTGACATATTCTGTCCAATATCTGAAACGCCTTTTGAAAGAGTCTGAGAACTTTCATCTACCTGTACAGCTTCATCTTTCATGTTTGTAAGAGCTTCAAGAACCTGAGAAGAACCTGCGGTCTGTTCATCCATAGCGTTAGAAATCTGTACTACAAGAGGATCTACTACGCCAACCTGACTATCAATTGTTTCAAAGCCTTTCTGTGAAAGATCTGCAAGACGGCCACCTTCATTGATAAGGTTTGTAATATCTTTGATATTTTCTTCAATAGCCTTTGCCTGATCGCTAGAGTTTTCTGCAAGTTTACGGATTTCGTCAGCAACAACGGCAAATCCTTTTCCTGCGTCGCCGGCATGAGCGGACTCAATCATGGCATTCATAGCAAGCAAGTTTGTCTGAGAAGAAATTGTCTTAATTGTATTATTTGCTTCGGCAAGTACTTTAGATTTTTCTTCAACGCGTTTAATAACTTCAGAACATGCTTTTACGTTAGAAGAACCTTCATCAATAAGATGTTCAAGATCATTAAATGCTTCAGTCATCTTATTTGCAGAAGCTGATACAGAATTAATGTTTCCAATCATTTCTTCAATTGCGGCAGAAGATTCTGTTACATCAGAAGTCTGGGCAACAATATTCTGCTTAAGTTTTTCCATTGATTCTGCAGAATGTTTAACAATATTTGTTGTATCATAAACAGCATCTGACTGATTTCTAGCCTGACCTTTTACCGATTCAATATTTGCCATAATCTCTGCAGTTGCAGAAGCTGTTTCTTGTGAAGATGCACCAAGTTCAGAAACAACAGCACTTACTTCTGTAGATTTTTCTGTAATCTCCTTCATCATGTTTTGGAGCATATCCATAAAGGCATTTACACCACGACCAAGTTCAGCAACTTCATCTTTTCCTTTAACTGACAAACGGTAAGTTAAATCTGCATCACCTGTAGAAAGTTCAACAATTGCATCATTAGTACGTCGCAATGGCTTAATAATTACAATATTCATAAATAAGATGACGATGATCATGACGATGATATTAATACCAATCTGTGCCATAAGAACTGTATTAGAAATAGTTCTAACTGCAATATTCATCATATGAACACTTTCTCCTACAAAAAGAGACAAGTGATCAATTCCAGGAAATGGCCAATAATGAGCAATGTAATCTTCGCCGCGAATATCAACAACACCTTGCCATTCTTCACCCTGCGAAAGTTTTGCATAAACTGCATCAGAAATATCTACACCCTTCTGACCTTCAATAGTTGTATACATTCGAGTCTGATATTCTACAATTGTAAATTCACAACCAACGGCTTCAGGCATTCGGTTCATAAATTCATCGGTAGAAAGATTTGTTGAAACATAAACAGCAGCAATAACTTTGTCATTTAATTTAACAGGAACTACCGATACAGCAACAAATTCCTTATTAATCCACTGCATACTGGTAGAAACTTCGCCACGCAATCCTTTATCTATAAGATTAGTTGAAGTGAATCCCTTGTATTCGGAAGGTGAAACAAGCTTACCGTTAATATCATAAACACCAAAGTTTTCTACATCCAAGCTGTCCATAATGGTCAGATAAAGAGCCGACAATGCATTAGAATCAAATTCTCCTGCATAAGCATTTTTATATAATTCAGCAATCTGATAAGCAATACTTTCAGTATAAGAAAGTTCCTCATCAATTAAATCCAATACTACTGCTTTATCACTTTCAACATCAGCTTTTGCATATTTAAGCCAATGACTCCTAACAACATTAACAGTACTTACAATCATAGAAATAGCAGAAATTGAAAGTAAAAGTAATACTGGCAAGAGCAATTTAAGAGCGATTGAGTGTCTGTTTAATTTCATATTCATACCTCCAGAGCAAACATACTGATAAACGCATTTAATTCTAAACTCAAAAGCATTATATGTCTAGAAAAATCGGAAATTCCCCCCCCCCTATATATTTGGATATAAATAGAGAAAATCTTCTTTTTTCTCTTGACTTTTATACCCCCTAGGGGTATTTTTGTTAGGAGATACTTACAGACCGTAAATTCTAACTAAAGAATAATAAAAGGGGTGTAAAAATGGAAAATGAATGTTGTTGCTGTTCTAAACGCAAAAAGGAACGCTCTCCAGAAGAATACAAATGCCTTATGAACCGGCTTTGCAGAATTGAAGGACAGATAAAAGGCATAAAAAATATGCTGGAAAACGACGCTTACTGCCCTGATATTTTGATTCAGGTTTCGGCGGTAAATGCAGCCCTCAACTCTTTTAATAAGGTTTTACTGGCTAATCACTTAAAATCTTGTGTAATTGAGGATATTCGTAAGGGAAATGATCAGGTTGTAGATGAACTTGTAGAAACCCTGCAAAAATTGATGAAGTAATGCAAAATGTAATGGAGTTAGTATGGATAAATATAATGTAACAGGAATGTCTTGTGCTGCCTGCGTAGCCCGAGTCGAAAAGGCTGTGAACAAAGTGCCAGGTGTAAAGTCTTGCAGTGTAAGCCTTTTAACAAATTCTATGGGTGTAGAAGGAAATGCAAAAACAGAAGATATTATTAAAGCCGTAACAAATGCCGGTTATGGTGCTAAAAAAATGGGAAGTCAGGAAGAAAAAACGGCTTCATCATCTATAGCTGAAAAAGAAGAAATGCTAAGGGATAAAGAAAGTCCGATTTTAAAACGAAGGCTTCTTTCTTCTTTGGGTGTTTTACTTCTTCTTATGTACATAAGCATGGGACATAATATGTGGGGATGGCCTCTTCCTGCATGGTTTAGCCAGGGCGGTCAAAACTGTATGGCAATTGGTATGTTAGAAATGATTCTTGCCGCCATTGTCATGCTTATAAACAAAAAATTCTTTATCAGCGGTTTTAAAAGTCTTATTCACGGAGCTCCAAATATGGACACTCTGGTTGCAATGGGCTCTGGGGTTTCTTTTGCCTACAGTCTTGTAATGCTTTTTGGCATGAGTAATGCTTTTATAAACGGTCAGTCTGATAAAGCAATGCACTTTATGCACAATCTTTACTTTGAAAGTGCCGCTATGATTGTTACTCTGATTACTGTAGGAAAGCTTCTTGAATCTATTTCTAAAGGCCGTACAACTAATGCCCTAAAAAGTCTGATGAAGTTGGCCCCAAAAACTGCAAACATTCTTAGAGATAATCAGGAAGTTAACGTTTCTATAGAAGAAGTTCACATTGATGATATATTTGTGGTTCGTCCCGGCGAAAACATTCCTGTAGATGGCGTTATTATAGAAGGAAATACCGCAATCAACGAATCAGCTCTTACAGGCGAATCTATTCCAGTTGATAAAGATGTAGGAGACCTCGTTTCAGCCGCAACTCTTAATCAGTCTGGATTTATAAAATGCAAGGCTACCCGTGTTGGTCAGGATACGACCCTTTCTCAAATTATTCAGATGGTAAGTGACGCTGCTGCAACAAAAGCCCCAATCGCTAAAATTGCAGATAAAGTTGCAGGCGTTTTTGTTCCTGCCGTTATGATTGTAGCCGCAATAACCTTTGTAATATGGCTGCTTGTTGGAGCGGAGTTTTCATTTAGTCTGAGCCGAGGAATTGCCGTTTTGGTAGTTTCCTGTCCTTGTGCCCTTGGGCTGGCTACTCCAGTTGCAATTATGGTTGGAAATGGAATGGGAGCTCGCAAAGGCATTCTGTTCAAAACCTCGGCAGCCATTGAAGAATCTGGTCGAACCCAAATTGTCTTGCTGGATAAAACTGGAACAATTACCAAGGGACAGCCTCTCGTAACCGACATCATCTCTAATAAGATTTCTGATAAAGAATTTTTGCAACTCGCAGCAAGTCTTGAAGCAAAGAGTGAACATCCGCTGTCTAAGGCAATTATGCTTAAAGCCCAGGAAGAGCAGATTGAGGTAAAGGATGTTTCTGATTTTAAGGCCCTTGCAGGAAACGGTTTGACTGCCACCTTACAAGGAAAAAGTCTTGCAGGAGGTAATTTAAATTTTATAGAAGGAATTACTTCTAATCTCGATGATGAATTCCGCAAAAAGGCTCAGGCCCTGGCAGAGGAAGGAAAAACTCCACTTTTCTTTGCACTGGAAAAAGAGCTGCTTGGAATTATTGCAGTAGCAGACGTGATTAAGGATGACAGTCCTCAGGCTATAAAAGAACTTCAAGATATGGGCATTCATGTTGTAATGCTTACTGGTGATAACGAAAGAACCGCCCAGGCCATTGGAAAAAAAGCCGGTGTAAATCAGGTTATAGCTGGAGTTCTGCCAGATGGAAAGGAAAAGGTTGTAAGTGCCTTTAAGCAATATGGTAAGGTTTGTATGGTTGGAGATGGAATTAACGATGCCCCTGCCCTTACTTCGGCTGACACAGGAATGGCTATTGGAGCTGGAACTGACGTTGCAATTGATGCCGCCAATGTTGTTTTGATGAAGAGCCGACTTTCTGATGTAAGTGCTGCAATCCGTTTGAGCCGCCAGACTGTTAAAAACATAAAGGAAAACTTATTCTGGGCCTTTTTTTACAATATCATTCTTATTCCAATTGCAGCCGGTGCCTATTACCACTGGCTGGGCCTGGATATGAAGCCTATGCTGGGAGCCGCCGCAATGAGTCTTTCCAGCTTTTGCGTTGTAACTAACGCTTTAAGATTGAATCTTTTTAAGATGAACTCGCCTAAAAGAGATAAAAAAATTAAGCAAAACTTTACCAGAAGTATACCACTGCCGGTAGAAGGTCTTGCAAATTCAAATACCAGAAAGGAGGCCAACAATATGGCAGAAAAGACATTAAAGGTAGAAGGAATGATGTGCCAGCACTGTGAACGACACGTTAAAGAAGCTTTAGAAAAAATTGATGGAGTTGATTCAGCTGTAGCTAATCACGAAACTAATTCGGTTCTTGTTCAACTTTCTAAAGATGTGGCAGAAGCAGATTTTGAAAAAGCTATTACAGATGCCGGATACACTTATGTAAAATAGAAATTAAAGATAGGCGTCATTAATTTCTTTTACAACACATTCATAAGCGGGGACTTTTGACTGAACTGCATTATACATTTTAGTCTTTAAGTCCTCGTTTTTTATTTTCAGATTAGCAGGCTTTCTTAATTCAAAGAAAAGCTTTCGGCCACTACTGGTTGCAACAATTCTTATATCGTGTACCTGAATCCCAGTATCGATTTTGGACGCTTCTTCATTTACAATTTCTTTTATTTTAAAAAGATCTTCGTTTTCTACATCTACCGGATCCATATGTATTAAAATCTGGCAATTAAACTTATGGGCAATGTCATCTTCGGCAGCATCAATTGCATCGTGGAGCTGAAAAATATCAACATTGCCTGGCACTTCGGCATGCAGGGTAACAACTCTGCGACCTGGGCCATAATCATGAAGTACAACATCATGAATTTCGGAAATTGGTTTATGAGAAAGAGCCACCTCTTCCAGCTGATTAACAAATTCCTGGGTAGCCCCCTGTCCTAATAGAGGCGAAATTGTATCTTTAAGAGATTCAATTCCATTTTTCAAAACACACAAGCCAACTATAATTCCACCAATTGAATCTACCGGAAAACTTGTAAATGGAGCTGCCACAATACTAAGAACAACAACAGAAGTAACTATTACATCGCTTAGGCTGTCTTTGGCAGTCGCTTCCATGGCAACCGATTCAATTTTTTTTCCAATATTATGATTATAAAAATAAATGTATACCTTTATCACAATAGCAAGCAGCAAAATGATTAAGGAAACGAGTGAAAAATGGATTTCTTCTGGATTTATAATTGACTTTATGGATCTTCTTACAAGTTCCAGGCCCATGTATAAAATAAAAAATGAAATTATTAATCCTGCTATGTATTCAATTCGGCCGTGCCCAAAAGGGTGTTCCCGATCAGGCTCTTTAGAAGCCAACTTAAAGCCCAGGATTTGAACCACTGAGCTTGCGGCATCTGACAGGTTGTTGAAGGCATCTGCTACCATGGCAACAGATGCTGCTAATGTTCCAAAAATAAACTTTAGGATACAAAGCAGAAGATTAAGTATAACTCCTGCAAAGCCGCAAAGCATTCCATATTTTTGCCGAACATCATTATCCTTATAATTTTTTGAATCCTTTATGAATAACTTAGCAAGAAGCTTTATCATACAAAAACCTCTATACGAAATACAAAGTTTTAAGCTCAGCCCTTTTTCTTTCCAAGGTAAGCTTCTCTAACCTGAGGATTTGCCATTACTTCGGCACCTGGCCCCTTAAGCACAATCTGACCAGTTTCCAGAACATAGGCAATATCTGCTGTTTTCAAAGCCATATTGGCATTTTGTTCAACAAGAAGAACTGTAACACCAGCCTTATTTATTTCTTTGATGATATCAAAAATAAGCTGAACAATGAGCGGAGCCAAACCCAAAGAAGGTTCGTCCAGCATAAGGATTTTAGGTCGGCTCATAAGGGCACGTCCTACTGCAAGCATCTGCTGTTCTCCACCCGAAAGAGTTCCAGCCATCTGCCATGAACGTTCCTTCAAGCGTGGAAAAAGTTCATAAACCCAGGCAAGATCCTTTTCTATATCCTTTTTATCATTTCTTAAATAAGCACCAATTTTTAAGTTTTCCTGAACAGAAAGATCAGAAAAAACTCGACGTCCTTCTGGCGACATGGCAACTTTTTCGGCACAAATCTTATTAATTGGCAGTCCCAGCAATTCCTTTCCATCAAAAATAATGCTTCCACTATCAGCTTTTACCAAACCACTAATAGTTCGCAAAAGAGTTGACTTTCCAGCACCATTTGCACCAATCAAAGCAACAATTTTTCCATCTGGAACTTCCAGATTTATTCCGCGAAGTGCCTTGATTCCACCGTAAGAAACATGTAAATCCTTTACTTCTAACATTAGTTCACCTCGCTTTCGCCCAGATAAGCATTAATAACTTCCTGGTTGTTCTGGATTTCTTGTGGAGTTCCACTTGCAATAAGAGCACCAAAGTTCAATACATAAATGCGGTCCGAAATGTCCATTACAAGATCCATGTGGTGTTCAATCATCAAGATAGTAAGACGGAAATCATCTCTAATTTTATGGATAAAGGCAGTTAATTCTGCAGTTTCTTGTGGATTCATACCGGCAGCAGGTTCATCCAAAAGCAAAAGACTTGGTTTTGTTGCCAGAGCACGGGCAATTTCTAGTCGGCGTTGAAGTCCGTATGGCAATGAAGTACAAAGTTCATCTTTTACATCGTAGAGATCAAGCATTTTTAAAAGCTCCTCTACTTCCTGTCGCTGGAGTTGTTCTTCCTTCCAATTGAGGCGGAAAGTTGCAGAAAACACATTAGAAGTTCTTCGAAGATGTTTTGCAATTAAAACATTTGTAAATACAGTTTGAGACTTCCACAATCGAATATTTTGAAATGTTCTTGCAATTCCGAGTTTTGTAATTTTATCGGGAGTTGGTTCCAGATGTCTGGTAAATTTTCCTGCATCACTTCCGGCGTAAATCTTCTTCATCTTTCCGCGTGGGAAATTTTCAACAATTTCTTTGCCATTAAAATAAACGGCACCATTTGTTGGAGCATAAACACCTGTTACAACATTAAAAGCAGTTGTTTTTCCGGCACCATTTGGTCCAATCAAAGAAACAATTTCACCCTTATTAACCTGAAGGCTTAGGTTATTTACAGCCACAACACCACCAAACTGCATTGTGACGTTTTCCATTCTTAATACGCTATCACTCATTTTCCGTCACCCTTCACCCTTATTTAGCAGCTTCCTGTGTATTTTTATTCTTTTTGAATTTTTGGGGGAGACTTTTAAAAAAGTGCCCGATTCTTGCTATGCTGAATTCTTTATCACCCATAATACCCTTCTGGTAGAAAAGTACGATGGCCATAATTACAACTGAAAAAACAACCTTTCTAAAACCAGGTCTCAAAATCTGTAATGAAGTAAGATTGAGATTTGAGTTATCAAGGAAGCGTAACCACCATTCTGAACAGGCAATAAACAGGAAAGATGAAATACATGACCCTGTAACAGAACCAATTCCTCCAATTACTACAATTAAAAGAATTTCGTATGTCATTGCAGATTTGAACTGGCTGGCCTGAATTGTTGTCTGGAACATGGCAAGCAGAGCTCCAGAAACTCCCGCAAAGAAGGAAGAAATTGTAAAGGCCATTCTTTTATGGTGGGCCAGATTAATTCCCATTGCTTCGGCAGCAACTTCATCATCACGAATAGCTTTAAAAGCACGGCCGTAAGTTGAATTGATAAGGAGCACTATTATTGCAATACAAACTGCACTCACCGCAAAATAGAAAAGAGTTGAACGGTAAGCAGGATATTTTCTTAAAAGGTTTGAACCATTTGTAATTACACCAAGTTTATCCCACTGGAAAATGGCACGAATGATTTCGGCAAATCCCAAAGTTGCAATGGCCAGATAATCTGACTTGAGTTTAAGAACAGGAAGTCCGATTAAGTAGGCAAACAAGGCTGCTACAAGGCCTGCCAAAACAAGTGCAAGAATTACTGGAATAGAGAACTGAACAAGTCCTCCATCATAATACTGGTAAACCTGGGCACGGGCTGCAACAGGAATTGTAAAAATTGCGTAGGTATAGGCGCCCAAAAGCATAAAACCGGCCTGGCCCAAGCTGAAAAGGCCTGTAAACCCATTGAGCAAGTTCATAGAAACAGCTACAAGGGCGTAAATTGCACCTTTTTTAAGAACTGTAAAAATGATTGAGGTTCTTGGTAAAATCTGTTCAAGAATCATAAGAACTACAAACAAAAGTACCAAAAGCCCAAAGCTGATTATCATGTCTCTTTTTTTATTTTTGTTTTCCATCTGTAACTCCTTGGGCTTAGACTTTATCGGTCTGCTTTTCGCCAAAAATACCAGTTGGCATAAACATAAGAACGATAATCAGAAGAACAAAGGTAAAGGCATCAGAGAAGGTTGTCCAACCAAGTCCTTTGATAATATTTTCACAAATACCAATTATAAAGGCACCAATAACTGCACCTGGAATAGAACCAATTCCTCCAAATACAGCGGCAACAAAGGCCTTAAGACCTGGCATTCCTCCAACAGTTGGAGTTACTCCAGGATAATTTGAGAAGAAAAGAATTGAACCAACGGCAGCCAGGAAAGAACCAATAATAAAGGTCATAGAAATAACCGAGTCAATTTTGATTCCCATAAGCTGGGCAGTTTCAAAGTCTCTGGAAACGGCACGCATAGCCATTCCAATTTTTGTGTGATTAATGAGCATTACAAGTGCTACAACCAAAACTATAGTTAAGATTGGAGTTATTACAGTTACCCTTTTTGTGATAGCACCAAATACGGTGATTGAGTCACTAATCCAAGGGATTTTTGGGTAAGTTTTTAATAATCCACCTGTTATATACAAGGCAAGGTTCTGAATCAGATAAGACATACCGATTGCAGAAATCATAATAGACATACGAGGAGCAGTACGAAGTGGTTTATAAGCAATACGTTCAACCGCAAATCCTAATAAGACGGTCAGAATAATTGTCAAAGGAATTGTAACCCATAAAGGCAGCACGGTATAGGCATAAATCATAATAAGTCCGGCAGCCATAAAAACATCACCATGGGCAAAATTAATAAGTCTTAAAATTCCGTAAACCATTGTATAGCCAATGGCAATCAAGGCATATTGTCCGCCAGTAGAAATACCAGCCAGAAGATACGGCAAGTTTGATTGGAAAAAGTTCATCAGGTAGTCCTTTTTTTGTAGTCCTTTTTTTACATTTTGAATTATTTTTGAATTATTATTATAACACAGATTGCCCCAATGTACATTTATGAAAATTTGTACACCAAGGCAATCTTATTTTTTACAGACTTATTTTACTGTCTGCTGAGCAACGAATTCCCACTTTCCTGTAGAAGTGTTTACTTTTTTAATGTAAGCAACATCGCGGATAGCATCGCCAGTTTCGTTGAATGCGATTGAGCCAGAAACTCCTCTATAAGTTGTTGTAGGGAGAGCAGCCAAAATAGCTTCAGGTTTTACTGAACCTGCGTTTTTCATAGCTTCCAAAGCTGTGTAGTAGGCATCAAATCCCATAGCAGAAACGGCAGCAATTTCATCATCACCACCATTATTTGTTTTAGCTGTAGAGTTTGAATTGAGGTAATCGCGGAAACCATCAACAAAGTCAATAACCTGTGAATCGTTTGAACCTTCAACGAAGAATGTTGTTACATAAATATCAACATTTGTTCCCTTTGCAGCAGCAAGGATAACGTTAGAATCCCATGTATCACCAGCCAAAACTGGAATACCAAGATTCTGTGTATTTGCCTGTTCAATAATAAGAGCAGCAGCTTCAATTGAAACTGGAGAGAAGAATACTTCAGCTCCCATTTTTTTAGCATTTGAAACATAAGCCGCAAAGTCAGAAGTTCCATCTGGGAATGTTTCTTCTACAACTTCTCCACCAAGTTTTTTGAATGCTTCAACAAAGTAATTTACAAGACCACCTGAATAGTCATCGCCAAGTTTAGAAAGACAGTAAGCTTTTTTTGCCTTGAACTGGTCTTTTGCAAGGTTTGCATGTACTGAACCCTGGAATGGATCAAGGAAGCAGATACGGAAGTAATGATCGTTACCAGCAGTAACCTGTGGATTTGTACAAGTTACACCAATAGCAGGAACGCCAGCAGCGGCAAATGTATCAGAAGCGGCAATTGAAACTCCAGAACCGTAAGAACCAAGTACAACTGCAACATTTTTAGAAATTAATTCAGAAGCAGCAGTTACAGCCTTATCGTTTGAAGATTCGTTATCAACAATTTCCAACTGAACCTTGTATTCTTTATCTCCAATTGTTACTGTAGGAGTAACGGTATTTGCATACTGCATACCAAGAGTTTCCTGTTTACCACCGGCACCATTATCTCCAGATGCAGGTTCATAAACACCAATTTTTACTACGTTCTCTTTTTCTCCACCACAAGAAACAAATGCAAATGCGGCTAGTGCACAAAGAGCAACAACAACCAATTTTTTCATAAATAGTCCTCCAAATTATGATTCTTAAATGGTTTTTTGCATAAAAAAAGGCACTACACTCAATCCAAAATTAATGTAGCGCCCTTGCATAGAAAATATTTTATAAATCATCATACTCTTTGTCAACAATGTATAGTAACCCTAACAGGCCCCCTAAAGCAAAAAAAGGCCTGCAAGTTTTGTAACAGTTTTTATTTAACACCCCATTAAGCCCACTTTTAAATCACTTATTCTTTTTGTATTCCAAAGGTGATAAAGAAAAATACTCTTTAAATGCCGCAGAAAACTTACTCTGACTTTCATACCCTACTTCTGAAGCAATTTGATTTATGTTCAAATCAGTTTCCTGCAAGAGCTGGGCGGCCTTTTCCATACGGTGTTCCTTTATGTGGGCCGCAATAGAAGTTCCATACACATCCTTAAAAACTGTTTTGAGCGTAGTCGAATTCATTGCAAATTTTTTTGCCAGTTCTTCTATAGTAAAGCGGGTCGAAAGATTATTCTTCATGTAATCATGGACTTCCTTTATCTTATTAACCTGATTTTCCAGATATTCAGTATTCTCGTTAATTTTTTCGTGCTGACTGTCAAAATCCGGGCAGGAAATCTCCATCAACTTTTCAATAAAATCGTGCAGTGCCTTAGTTTTTAAGTTTGAAGATGCAGTATAGAAAACTTCCTTGCCATCGCGGTAAGACTCAATCAGGCTTGCTTCCTTTAAAATTTTAAGATGATGAGAGACCGCCGGATTAGTCATTTGCATAAGCTGGGCAATATTTACAACGCACTCTTTTGAATGACAGAGCAACCAGTAAATTCTAAGTCGATTTGTGTCAGAAAGAAGAGAAAAAATATCTGCAACAAGTTTAAAATCGCCCTCCTTCATCAACTCTTTATGCAAAAATTCACTTTTAAAATATTCATGATGATGATGTAGTTCCATTTTGGAAGTCTCCTTTTTCTACTTTTTTGCAGCTTTTTCTAAATATTAATTATCCCTTTTAGAAATACTTTTGACCCAAAAAGAAATACTTACTTTTAAAATCTTGCGGTAAAAGTACTTCGATTATATATTATTTCTAGAATTAAACAAACGTTTAATTGAGTAAATATTCAAACAAATAGGAGTTCAAATATGAAAAAAACTTACAAAATCGAAGTAGATTGTGCTAACTGTGCAAATAAAATGGAAGCTGCTACAAAAACAGTTGCAGGCGTAAAAGATGCAAGTGTAAACTTTATGACTCAGAAAATGACTGTTGAATTTGAAGACGGCCAGAACGATTCTGCAGTTATGAAAGCTGTTCTTAAAGCCTGCAAAAAGGTTGAAGACGACTGCGAAATCGAATTATAAAGACAATAATATATAGAAGCTTTTGAAAAAAACGAGGTTCCTTATGACTAAAAAACAAAAGAAGATGCTTACACGTATCATAATTTCAACCCTGATTTTTATTGTTTTGCAGTTACTTCCTTTTGAAAGGATTCCCGGCCCTATACCGGTAAAGTTCATTCTTTATGTGGTGGACTTCCTTATTATTGGCTACGATATTTTGAAAAAAGCCGGAAAAGGAATTTGGAACCGACAAGTTTTTGACGAAAACTTTTTGATGGCGATTGCTACCCTTGGAGCCTTTGCTCTGGAAATCTACGAACAGAAGGGAAATCTTCTTTTGGTGGACGACTGTAACGAAGCAGTTGCTGTTATGCTCTTTTATCAGATTGGGGAATTCTTCCAGGCCTATGCAGTTGGAAAAAGCCGTAAAAATATTACCCAGCTTATGGATATTCGGCCGGACTATGCCAACATCGAAAAGGATGGTCAGCTTATTCAAGTTGATCCAACCGAGGTTGCAAAAGGCAGCGTAATTATTGTACAGCCTGGCGAAAAGATTCCAATTGACGGCTTTGTTGTAGAAGGAACTTCAACACTCAATACAAGTGCTCTAACTGGAGAAAGTCTTCCGGTTGAAGTTGGCCTAAAAGACGAAGTTATAAGTGGAAGCATAAACTTAAATGGCCTGCTAAAAATTCAAACAAGCAAAGATTTTGGCGAATCTACCGTTTCTAAAATCCTTGAGCTGGTCGAAAATGCTTCTTCACGCAAATCTAAATCTGAAGAATTTATTTCAAAATTTGCCAGAGTTTATACACCAGCCGTAGTTTTTTCTGCCCTGGCTCTGGCCCTGCTTCCACCACTTGCAAGAATTCTTTTTATGCAGACAAATGCAAACTGGCAGACCTGGATCTACCGTGCACTCACCTTCCTGGTAATTTCTTGTCCTTGTGCTTTGGTTATAAGCATTCCTTTAAGTTTCTTTGCAGGCCTTGGCGGAGCAAGTAAAGACGGTATTTTAATTAAGGGCTCAAATTACCTTGAAACACTTTCTAAGACAAAGCTTATCGTTTTTGATAAGACTGGCACTTTGACTAAGGGAGTTTTTCAGGTAACTGGAGTCCATCACAATAAACTTGAAGAAGAAAAGCTGCTGGAATATGCCGCTTTGACCGAATGTGCTTCATCACATCCTATAAGCAAAAGTCTTAAAAATGCTTATGGAAAGTTTTTGGACCGCACTAGAGTTACAGAAATAGAAGAAATTTCTGGACTCGGAATTACAGCTACAGTTGACGGTCACAAGGTTGCAGCCGGAAATGAAAAATTGATGGCTAAAGTTGGTGTTCAGGCTGTTGGTTGTCATTGCATTGGAACTATTATTCACATGGCAATTGATGGAGAGTATTCTGGTCATATTGTAATTTCTGATGTAGTAAAACAAACTTCTAAAGATGCCTTGCTTGCCCTTAAAAAAATTGGACTTGCAAAAACCGTTATGCTTACCGGCGATTCTAAAAAAGTTGCCGATTCGGTTGCTCAAGAACTTGGAATTGATGAAGTTCACAGCGAACTACTACCAGCCGACAAGGTTGAACAGGTAGAAAGCCTGATTGCTTCTAAAGGCAAAAATGAAGTTCTGGCCTTTGTTGGAGACGGAATTAATGACGCCCCAGTTCTTTCGCGTGCTGATATAGGAATTGCAATGGGAGCCATGGGTTCAGACGCCGCAATTGAAGCTGCCGATGTAGTTTTGATGGATGATGACCCTCTTAAAATTGCCAAGGCCATTGGTATTTCACGCAAGTGCCTTAGAATTGTTTATCAGAACATCTGGTTTGCCCTGATTGTAAAGTTCTCTTGTCTGCTGCTAGGAGCTGTCGGAATTGCCAATATGTGGCTGGCAATTTTTGCGGATGTAGGAGTAATGGTTCTGGCAGTTTTGAATGCAATCAGAGCATTAAACACTAAAAAGTGTTAACTTTTCTACTCAAAAGAATACTTAAATTTCCAATTTCTTCTTAAACTGTCCATTAATGTGCACAGTTTAAGAGGCTTTTGATGGGTATGTACAGGCGGTTCCTGCATATTGTTTAAAATACGTCGAGTCAAGGCACGCTCACGCTTAAAGCCTTGACTTCGCCGTTTTGAGGGTTTTGTAATAACCCCTCAATATAAACTGTTACAAAATTGTAACAGTTTATATTTTAAAAACCGGTTAAAAGTAATATAAAACTTGTAAAAATCTATTTTTGTTTATTATACTTATTAAAGATGATATAAGATGCCTTTTTACAGGAATTTTAGAGTATTTTTAGAGGTGATTATGACAATTGATTTACTGCTTGTAATTATAGCCGGCATTCTTTTGGTAGTTGGTTTCATTGGAACTTTTGTACCAGTTTTGCCTGGTGCACCCCTAGCCTGGGCTGGACTACTTGTAGCCTTTTTTTCAAAACTAAGTGAACTCACAATTCCAACTCTCATAATCACTGCGGTTGTTGCAGTTCTGGTTTCTGTTTTAGATAACATATTCCCTGTTTTAATGACAAAGAAATCTGGTGGCAGCAAGGTGGCTACTACCGGTTCTACAGTCGGTTTAATTATTGGTTTGTTCATCGGTCCTATAGGAATTATTGTGGGACCTTTTATTGGCGCCCTGGTTGGAGAGTTAATTCATACAAACGGAGATTTTAATACTTCATTAAAGTCGGCATGGGGTGCCTTTGTAGGATTTTTATTTGGAACCGGCTTAAAAATGGCAAGCGTTGCAGTCTTTATAATTATATTTATTGCATCTTTGATTCACTAATTTCTATAAATTTTCTAGAAATTAGTTTTGTGGATCTTTTTTTATACAAATATAAACATACTTGTTTGTGGCTGTTTTTATATCTGTAGAAGGAATAATTTCCATATTTACATATACAAATTTATCTTCGTATTTTCTACGATATCTTGCCCTAATAATACTGTCGCTTTCTGCAAAATGAGCTCTCAGCATATCGATATCGGCAATGCTTTCAAAAGTTTTAATATCATCCTTATGAATGTAGCCATTTTTAATAAAGTCTTTCCACCAGCTAGAAATTGTTTCGCTCATAGAATCATTAAGAACATCTTCTTTATAATCCATGTGTATAATTTCTTGGGTTCCATCAATCAAGTTCACTTTTATAATTTTTGTATAAGACTTAGAGATAGAGTAAAAGGCCTGCTGCTGGCTGCGTCGATCATAACCCTGATTTGAATAGTACTTTGCCTTGTCGCTATACATTCTTTGGTCTGCATACTTAATCAATTCCTGCAGGCTTAAATCCTTGTGATTAGCCCTGGTAATATAACCAGTAGAAATACTCAGTTTTTTATTACGTTTTGTTCCCCATCTTATACATGTTTCGTTTAATTCTTTTTTTAGGTCTTCTAGTTTATCAGCATCACATTTGATAATGGCAACAAATTCATCTCCACCAGTACGGTAAACATTCCCATAATTACCTATGGTTCTACGAATACAAGCAGCTGCTCCTCTAAGAAGTTTATCGCCGGCCGCATGTCCCAATTTATCATTTGTTTCTTTTAAGCCGTTTACATCCATAGAAAAGAAAACCAAATTCTCATTTTCTGGAGTATCTGCAAAGGACCTGATGGCATCTTCATAGGCATGACGATTAAAAAGACCTGTAAGTTCATCAGTTGTAGACTTTTTTATAAGTCTTTCTTCGCGACGTTTTTCATCTTCTATAACACGTGAATAAAGAATAACTGATATAGGATTTCCATTTTCATCTGTAGCCATTGGAACAAATGTTGCACGAACCCAACCAGAAAAAAGGCCTGTATATTCTACAGAAAGGGATTTTTTGCCTTTTAATCTGCGAGGCAGAGTTTTTAGATTCATAAAATCCAGAACTCTCTCTCTTTGAGAAGCTAATATTACATTATTAAAAATCTGCTTGATTTGCTGGCTTGCACCAAGACTAGGATTTTGAAATCGGCGAACATCTAAAGTTGAGTTAATTTCAATTGCTGTGTCTGAACGAAGATCAATAAGATGCATTGTGTGATAAGAATTTGCCAATGCACTTAATATATTTAAAGGTACAGAATATTGTTCGATAAGATCGTCGAGACGATTGTAATTTTCTAATCCAATTAATGGAAGCGAATCCAGTTTTGGGCCTTTATTTGAGTCATCCCTCTCCATTTTCTCAATAAATCCTAAAAGTTTGAATTTTTACCCATTTTTAATTATGTAATTATACAATAACTTTATGATAAAGTTAATTAAAAATTAATATATTTACAAAAAAGTTTATGAATTTTTAGTTTTTTTCTTTAATAAGCTCTAATCGTTTTCTTTTAAAATGCGTTTTAAGAATTGGCGGGTTCGCTCTTCCTTAGGATTGTGGAAAATTTCTTGAGGCCTTCCTTCTTCAATAATAACGCCATTATCCATAAAAATAACATGATTTGAAACTTCTTCCGCAAAGGTCATTTCATGGGTTACAACAATCATTGTAGTTCCTTCCTTTGCAAGAGTTTTCATTACTTTTAAAACTTCCCCAATTAATTCTGGATCAAGGGCAGAAGTAGGTTCATCGAATAAAATTACATCTGGATTTACAGCAATGGCACGGGCAATTCCAACTCTCTGCTGTTGACCACCTGACAAGCTTGAAGGATAGAAATTGTAGCGGTCAGAAAGGCCAACTTTATCTAAAGCTTTTTTGGCAATTTCCTGAGCCTGTTTTTTTGGCATTTTACGTCCAATAACAAGTCCCTCCATCACATTTTCTAAAGCGGTTTTATTATTAAAAAGATTGTAATTCTGAAAAACAAAAGCGGTCTTTTTACGAATGGCAGAAATTACTTTTTTTGAAGCATGATTAAGATTAGTGGTAATACCATCAAATTGCATGCTTCCTTCATCTGCAGTTTCCAAAAAATTTATACAACGGAGTAAAGTCGTTTTACCTGAACCAGAAGGCCCAAGAATTACAACTACATCTCCCTTATGTACTGTAAGGTCTACGCCTTTTAGAACTTCTTCTTTTCCAAAAGCCTTTGTAACGCCTTTAATTTCTAACACGTTTGACCCCCTTTTTGGTAAGTTTTTTTTCTGCAAATTTAAACAAAAGTTGAACCACAGAACATACAATTATATAGATAAGGAAAATATCTAAATAAGCTTCTATATAATTAAATCCGTAAGAAGCCTGAATTTTTGCAACTGCGGTTATATCTTTTACCGTCATCATAAAGGCAAGCGAAGTATTTTTTATGAGACTTACCGCAAGATTACAGATATTTGGCAAAGCAGACAAGAGGGCCTGGGGAATTATGATTCTGGTGTAGGCCTGAAAATGAGTCAAACCTGCACTTAAGGCGGCTTCATACTGGCCACGGTCTACGGTTGGAATGGCAGAACGGAAAACTTCGCTAAGAGTTGCAATTGTATTCAGGGTAAAAACAACTAAGGCATAAATTATTGGATTAGCGTTAAAAATATTTACACTTGGAAAAAATCGCTGGAAAAAGGTATTTAAGAGGCTTGGCAAAAGACTGTAAACAATCAAGATTTGGAGGACAATTGGAGTTCCCCTCATAAAAGAAATGTATACAAGTGAAATTTTACTTATTATAGGTCTTTTTTTAAGGCGACTCATAGCCATAAAGTAGGCAGGTAAAATTGCCAGCAAAAGAGAAATTATTGTAATTTCAAGAGTAACTGGAATAGCTTTAAAGGAGGCCCAGAAGGTTTTTAGCATGAATTCTTTATCAAGCAGCATTTACAGTCCTCCTCCCCCTCGAAAACTGTTTTTCCAGAAATTTAAAAAGATTTTCTATTAATAATGTAAGTCCCCAGTAAATTATGGCCAGAGCAATGTATGTTTCTAAAGCATATGCACCGTAGTTTCTAGAAATTATAAGATTACCGGAGCCCATCATATCTATAAGGCCAATTGTGTAGGCAAGACTCCCCTCTTTTAAAAGAGCAATAAGGGAATTTCCAAGATTAGGGATAGCGATTACGAAGGCCTGGGGAATTACTATGCGTACCATTGTCATAAATGGAGAAAGACCCGAAGCAATTCCTGCTTCATACTGGCCAGGTCCTACAGCAGCCAAAGCAGAACGAATTATTTCCGCAAGTTGTGCTGAATACAAAAGTGTTAAGGCCATAATGACAAAAATCATTTTTGGCCAAAAATTAATGTTCACACCAAAAAGTACCAGCATAAATTTTGGAATGCCGTAAAAAACAATAAAAAGAAGAACAATCGATGGTGTACAGCGCAAAATGTGGATGTAGATATCCGCAAAAATATTCCAAAATCTATGCCTGCTGAACTTTTGTCTTACAATTAAAATTGCAAGTAAGAGACCACATATTACAGTTCCAAGTACGACCCCAAAAGTAACTCCAATTTTTGGGAGTATAATTTTGAGGGCGTTTAAAATCTGTATTGGTGAAAATGGTCTGTTCATTTTTATGCCTTTACGGCATTGTAGCAGATTTTTTATTCTGTTACAAAATCAAAAACGTTTTCACCAAAATACTTTTGTGATAATTTTTCGATAGTTCCGTTTTCCTGTAAGGTTTTGATTGCCTGGTCATAAGCTTTTACAAGCTCTTCTTCATTTTTGTTGAAAAGTGGCCAAGTTGGAATTCCCTTGTATGGAACATAAGAAAGTTTATCTGCAAACTGGTGGTATGGCCCACTTTCTTTCAAAACGTTCTTTTCAAAAGAAAGTTTAAGAACCAGATAACCGTCATAACGACCTTCCAAAACCCAAAGATAAGAATCGGCAATATCAAAAACATCTGATGGAACCAGTTTGATTTGAGCTTTGCCCTGGTGAGCCTTGTTGTAATCGTCAATTACAGAATACTGAGCACTTAATGGTGATATTGGAATAAGTTTACCTGAATAAGCGGCAAATGAATCCATATCCTTTATCTTCTGTGCATCTGATGTACGGAAAGCAAGGCCTATTACCGAAGCGGCAATTGGACTTGAAGGGATAAGAAACTTCTTTTTGCGTTCTTCTGTAAGCCAGGCACCTTTAGTACCAACCTGATATTTACCAGTTTCAATTCCAATTAAAAGTTCATCATCTGAAACTGCATTAAAATTAAATTCATACTGAGGAAGGAGTTCGTCTACAGCACGTAAAACAGAAACTTCAAAACCGTCAGATTGACCTTTTTCATTTAAAAACCCATATGGAACATTAGTTGGAGTATGGGCAACCTGAATAAAACGCACTGCATTTTTTTTATCCTTTTTAGATTTTTTTGCAGCGAAGACCGGAGATGCCACCATAGAAGAGGCAAGCACGAATAACAAAAAAGATTTAGTAGATTTCTTCATAAATAAACTCCTTTTATATATAAAGTTTTTAAGTTAGTGGAGTTATATTATATTTTTTCCTAGTATGTCAATAGGTTTTATAGTTTTATATATTTATTGGAAAATTTTTTTACTAAATGGTAATCTAAACAAAAATTAGAATAATTGACGATTGGAGAAGGCATGCTTGCTTTGATTGTGGCCCGTTCCAAAAATAATGTAATTGGAAAAAAAGGCAGAATTCCCTGGTTTATAGAGGGGGAACAAAAACAGTTTAAAGAACTCACCACCGGTAATATTGTGATAATGGGACGATGCACTTACCAGGAAATTGGACACCCCCTGCCAGGTCGACAGACAATCGTAGTTTCCAAGAGCCAAAAGTATGATGGAGAAAACTTAAAAAGTGCCGAAAGTTTGGAGATGGCATTGAAAATAGCCAGAAGGAATGAAGAGAAAGCTCACCCACAAGATATATTTATTGCGGGAGGTTACGAATTATACAAGGCTGCCATTCCTCTGGTAGACACCATGTACATCACAGAGGTGGATATTACAATAGAAGATGGCGACACCTTTTTCCCCATATTTAATATAGAAGATTTTGATTTAGAAATTGGAGAAAAGGCTGGAAAGGATATTAAATATACAAGAACAATCTACAAGCGTAAGGTTCTACATCAATAAACTCTTAATCCTATAAAATTTTATCCTATAAAACTTCGGCTTTTCTATATACGTTATCAATTTTTTCGCAGATGGCCTTGCAAAGTCTGCATTCACACCACCCTTTTTCTAAAAATCTTCTTAAAATATCAAGTATAGAAACGCCAATATATAAAGATAAAGCTACAAAAATCATATACACAAAAGACCACTTTTCGCTCTTAAAAGAATCGGCCTTATAAATATTAATCCACAAGAACATAAAGAAGGCTGGAACCTGGTGTACAATGTAAACGCTAAATGCAGATATAGCAGCTTTCTGAATTAATTTTACAGAGTGTTCTTTGCACAAAATTGCAAAATTAAAGATAAGGAATGCACACAAAATATTTGGAAGAGTTCTAATATTGTTTATATATTGAACAGAAATCATTTGTATTGCGTGGAATAAACCATTAGTTCCATTTTTAAGCCCGCCTAATAGAGAACCAAAACAAAGACATACATAAATTAAACAGGCAAGAAGGAATGATAGATATTTAAACTTTCTTAAATTATCAAACTTCTTGCTGTATATTTCTTTTTTATAGTAACCAACAAAAATATAAACAAACCAGAACCAAAGGGAATCGGCTATATAAGAACCTTCTTGGGAATCAGGAATTGTACTAACAATACAAATCGTAAAAAAGCTTATAAAAATCAACACTTCCTGTTGTCTTCTTTTCAAATTAAAAACAAAATTCAAAAAAGGAGCTGCAAACATCAGCGTGATATAGGCAGAGGCGAACCATAATCCACGGCCTAAGAATGGAAGATAGCCACGTCCAATATCTTTCATGGAAACAGGAACTTTTAATACAAGCATTAAAGTTGTTAAGATAAAGGAGTAGAAAAACACATTGGACCATAATTTAAGAATTTTTTTTGCTCCAAAACGTGAATCTACCATAAACCAAACGCCAATAATTAAAAATACATTGGTAAAAATTCGTGCACCACAACTCAGCAGAGTTATTAAAATACCATTTACAGAAGTACTATCTTGATTAAAATTGGTCTGCCCCACAAAGTGCCCCATTATTATAAAAAGCATGGCAATTATTCTGACCAATTCAATATTTGTGTTTCTAGATTTATTTTTTTCAGACATATTGTCCTTTATTATATTAAGCAAAAATACGTCGAGTCAAGGCACGCTCACGCTTAAAGCCTTGACTCGATGTTTTGAGGGTTTTGTAATAAACCCTCAATCAAAATTGCAAAGGGAAAAAAATAAACATATACTGTAATTATGAGACTTATTTTAATACGACACGGAGATCCAAACTACGAATTGGATTGTCTTACAGAACTTGGTCAAAAGCAGGCCAAAATTACAGCACAAAGACTTTTAAAAGAAGGAATTCAAGAAGTTTATTCTTCGCCTATGGGACGAGCAAAACAAACTGCCCAGCCTTTTTTGGATGCTTCTGGAATTAAAAATATGCAGATTTTGGATTTTATGAAGGAAATCCGTTATGGTCTGGAAAATGATTTATACAACCAGGATTACAGTCCTTGGGTTGGTGTTGATCGCATGGCCAACCAGGGGGAAGATTTACAGAATCCAAACTGGAGAAGTCTTCCACTTTTTAAGGACAATACCGCCACTGTTGATATAGATCTTGTTCAGGCTGCTTCAGACAAATGGTTGGAAAGTCTTGGTTATAAACGACAAGGTCTATACTATAAAAATATACGTGATGATGATGCTCAATTCACCCTAGCCCTGTTCAGTCATGGGGGTTCATCTACAGCACTTCTTTCGCGAATATTTAATATTCCCTTCCCTCTTTTATGTGCATCCCTGCATATTCCACACACAGGTATTACAATTATACGTTTTGACAGGACTCCGGGTAAGGTTTCTGTACCGGTCGTAGAATTGATGAATGATGGAAATCATCTTAAATAATTTTTCATCGGTTGGAGTTTTTTAGACTAATTCCACTTGTTGCGGACAATTTCCACCACTTCCTCCAGAGAAAGTCCCATTTCTTTACACGCCTTCACATCCCGCTCAATTAATTCCTGAGCCGCAGAATTTCTTTTATTAGAAATTTCGTGATGGGCCATTTCGCTTACAAAAGTTCCACGGCCAGCTGCAGTAGAAATAAAACCTTCTCTTTCCAATTGTTCCCAGGCCTGTTTTACAGGAATTACACTAATTCTCAGATTCAGGGCAACAGTTCGGATTGGAGGTAGTTTTTCTCCGCTGGCAAGCTGGCCCTTCATAATCTGGCTGGAAATTTGTTCGTAAATCTGAGTATAAATTGGTTTATCTGATTTTTGAGAAAGCACAATATCCATATTTACATGTTGTATTTTTCAAATTGTTTTGCAGCCCGACGGAAAGTTAAAAGCCAGGTCAAAACATAAATTACAAGTCCGAGTAATAATACACACAACTGAAGAAGGATACTTTCATTCTGGCCTGTAAAAATCTGACCAAGTTTTGCAATAATATTTAATTCCTGTAATTCGCCAGCTGCAATCTTTTTTACACAAGCACGGTAAGTCCAAACAGGGAAGTCGAATGCAGCATACATAATAAAATAAATGACAGCGGCAAGAATGAAACGTAAACCTGATTTGAGGGGATTTTTATAAACATTACCCAGGAAAATCAGATTAAAAATAGAAAATTCAATCATCAAAAGGCCAAAGAATGAAATTGTAAGATCAATTCCTGCATTGTTTTCTGGAAATCCAGCAAGATTCTTTATAAGACAGGCCAGTAAAGCAGAAAGAATGGCAAAAAATTCCATCATCCCACAATATAAGAAACGGGCTTTTACAACATCAGTCTTTTTTACAGGTAAAAGTACGGTATACAAGATATCGTGAGTAGACTGATTAAGAGCAAAAGCCATAAAAATACAAAGAGTGATATAGAAAGGCCCAACATACATTGGATAAGATGGAATAAAATACATTGCTAAACAACATATTGACCAAATTACTGACTGTAAGGAATTTCCCAATACAAATTCTTTTTTCAAAAGGTTTAATGTCTGTGATTTCATAGTCCGCCTCCCCTTATCTTCGTTCAATATGAACCATAATGTCTTCTAAGCTTGGTTCTGCAATTTCAAATCCGGCTTCTTCTGCACTTGCCTTATCTTCACTTTTCATAAGACCTTCAAAACCAAACTGATGTTTATGAATGCCAATTATTTTTTCTTCCAAAGCATCTGAAAGCTGTTCTTTTTTACCGGCAACAGAAATGTATGATTTGCGGAAGGAGTCTTTGTCTGTACTTGCTATAATCTGGCCCTGTTTTATATAGGTGATGTAGTCGGCACATTTTTCGAGGTCGCTGGTTATATGTGTTGAAAAGAGGATGGAATGCTGACCGTCTTCAATAAATTCCTGGAAAAGCAAAACAAGGTCGTCGCGGGCAGCAGGATCGAGTCCACTAGTTGGTTCATCAAGAATCAAAAGTTTTGGATTGTGGCTCATAGCTACCGCAAGAGAATATTTTACTTTCATTCCAGCAGAAAGCTCTTTGAATTTTTTATTCTGGTCAATTTCAAAACGCTGGCAAAGTTCCTTATAACGCTCTTCATCCCATTGCTGGTAAAAACCTTTTGTTACATTTGTAATGCTTGAAATTTTTGATTCAGGATAAAAGTCCACACCGCCAAAAACATAGCCCACCTGATTTTTAATTTCAATTTCATCTTTAGGCATTGAAAGTCCGCAAAGAGAAACCTGTCCTCCATCAGACTTTAAAAGATTAAGCATGGTTTTTAAGGTTGTAGATTTACCGGCTCCGTTTCGCCCGATAAAACCCATAATAAAGCCTTCCTCCAGGGTAAAACTAACATTCTTAAGCTTAAAGGCATCATAATTTTTGCATAAATCTTTTACTTCAATTAGATTCATATTTCACTCCGTCACACACATTGTGTATCTTGTATATACACAATATAACATTACTTGCGACTTGTCAAATTTTATTGTTTCGAGGAAGTTATTTTTGTTTTTGTATTAAAACTTGGCATGCTGGGTGTTTTCATCGCAGTTTTGTGTGATGAAGCCACCCATGCCTTTATAAATGCAGTAAAATTTTTGAGAATCCGCTTCTGCTAGTTGAATTCCCGTGTAAGTTTCTTCTTTTAGTTTCCTATGGAAATTGATAAAGCGGGAACGACACCGATTAGCTCATACTCGTTAAAGCTTGAAAACATGGCATTCCCGTCAGAATCGATGACGCACACGGTGTTACTACTGACATAAACGGGCGAGCGCAACCACCACTTGCCGCCATCATAGCCGTCTTCAGTTCCCTGGATGGCGTAGTTTGCCTTTGCGTAATCGGTTGTTACCCTTATGCGACTGTTGCCTATTCCATACTCATTACATGCAGTAAAGCCGTAATCTGTTGTTGTTGATTCCTTTTCGCTAAGTAAAAAGATTTTGTCTTCAGTGTTGTCACATGCGTAAGTTGTTGCCGGTGGTAAAATATTGCCAGCATCTTTTGTGCTTTCCGCACTGTTGTCTACACTTGTTGTTGCAATCTGGTCTTGGGCTGTGTTTGTAAAGGCTGTGTCAATAAAGCCGTTGTTCAAATAAGAGCGGATTTCTGAGTCCTTGTAGTTGTTAGAATCATCATCAAACCTGTGTGCAGTAAGGATGCTCTCGGCAAGAAGAATCTTATTTCCGCTATCGCTTGGGTTCAACACACGCCAGACAATTGGCTCTACCTTAAAGTATTTTTGACTGTTTGCTGAACTTTGTGCAACAGTTGTGCCGTTACTGTAGGTGTAACTGCTATCAAAAGAATTTTCTGTGCATTTTGCATAGAAGTAGCCGTCGCTTCCCAGGTACCAGCCCCTGTAAACAGGCTCTGCGGTATAAGCACCATCGCCAGTGAGGGCAGAAATTGTCTGTGGAAAGTCGCCAAACTTGTAGTAAGTTCCGCCGGTAAGTGTTCCTGTGTAATCAGAAAGTAATACAAGACTTTCGGTAGGTTTTGCTCCAGCAGCTGCAACATAGAATGTGCCGTTCACTGTTGCTGTTTTTGTAACGCTGCCTTCGGTATAGCTGATTGTTATGGTCTGTCCAAGGCTTACGTTTTCGCTGCTGAATCCACTTGTTGTAAAATTAGTTACAGTCTTTGTACTTCCATCACTATATGTAGCAGTTACGGTAAGTCCAGAGGTATTAAGTCTGTCGCCTACGTAGTAGAGTGTACTTGCAAGACTTCCGCTTACGGCAATGCTTGAAAGAGTAACGCTTGGGGTGGCAGGCGTAGTTGTAGTTCCAGTTCCACTAGTTTCTGTTCCACTAGTTACACTTGTTCCAGTGTCAGTTCCACTAGTTACACTACTTGCAACTGGACTTGTACAAGATATTAAACTAAGTGCCGTAAGGCATAATAAGACTGTTAGAAATAATTTTGATTTTTTCACTTTTTCTCTCTCCGTTTTTAGATAACTTTCTTCTATATTACCCCCCCCCGAATGGTCGTGTCAATAGAGCATGAAAATGAGGTTTTTAAGGGGCTTAACCCCTTAGGCGAAGGGGTACAGTCAGGCATAGCCTGCCTGTGTGCATTTTGGAGGAGAATCCTAAAACGTCACGCTGTCGCAGCTCGTTTTTGTCCAAGACGAGGGCGTTGCGGGGGTGTCCCCCGCTAGAAGGGGTGGCGAGCAACGAAGTGCGAGCCAGGGGAAGGCTTTCCCCTCCTTGATTTAAAAGGATAGTTTTCGGATTTCTTCTACAAGGTTTCTTCCGTAGACTTCGCAGCCGAAACAATTTGGATGGAGATTGTCTATGAAATATTCTGGGAGATGTGGAACTAGTTTCATTCCGTCGATGATGCGGACATTTTTATACTGAGCGGCGATTTTTTTTACTTTTTCGCAGAAAGTCATTAGGGTTGGCAGGCCGTCTACAGAATCGCCTCTCCAGAGTGGTGATATACAAAGGATTGGAATTTCCTTGCCGTAGATGTCGATAAGGATTTTGTAATATTCTTCGATTTTGGTCATGTCTTTGTCGCCATACTGATTGGTTCCGAGGGCAACTATAATTTTATCTGGAGTATAGCCTTCCATTTTCATGAGGGAATTTTTGTCGTAGATGTAGCCGCCAATTCCCTGGTTGATGATGTTGTAATTTAAAAGTCTGTTGGCAACGCTAACATAGGTGCAAGATGATCTAAGTGGACCGTAGCCCTGGGTGATTGAGTCTCCAAGCCACAAAACTTTTTGGCCTTTAACGGCAGGTGTAACTTTGGCGTCTGTTGTGAAATTTTTGATTAGAACGGTGGCATCGGCTGGAAGATAAATTACTACATTCTTTTGACCTTCTGGAAGCTCCCATGCAATTTTGCCGCTATCCATAAGATCTTTTACATATTTAATTCCAGTTACAAGTCCGTCTACCGCGAGCTCGAAGGAGTCTGGAGAGCCCTTCCAGATGATTTTGTATTCAAAAGAAATTTTACGGGCTTGGGTTGTAAACTCTAGTGTTTTAGAAGTTGATGCTGTGCTGCGTTCGTACCAAAAGTCAGAAACTTTCTTGAAATATTCAATTTGTTTTTTGGAATATTGGAAGGCCTGGAGGTATCCCCCTTCCCTTTCTTCAAATTCATATGCACCAAAATAAATCTGTTTTAATTCGTCATTTGTCAAAATCATTTTATATCCACCCGTTTAGTTTTATGAAAATTATAGTCATGAGTTGAAGTTTTTAAAATTAAGTATGATTTATGCAAGTTTTTATACAGGCTTTTCTTCAGAATGAAAATTTATAATCTTATCGACTTGAGCAAGCGTAGATTTTCTATGAGAAACCAGAACCATAGTTTTATCGGGGTCTTTATCCTTTTCATCTTTTAAGGATTTTAGAATGACAGCTTCGTTCAAGGAATCCAGATTACTTGTTGGCTCATCTAAAAGCATAAATTTTGCATCATATAAAAATGCCCGAGCAAGTCCAATTCTCTGACGCTCACCACCACTCATGCTGCTTCCCAGTTCGCCGGTTTTTGTACTGTAACCATGTGGAAGTGACATAATAAAATCATGAAGGGAGGCCTTTTTTGCAGCACTTTCAATTTCTGCTTGGGTAAAGCATTCAGCTCCAAGAGAAATGTTTTCTGCAATACTTCCATTGAAAATATAAGTTTCCTGAGTGATGTATGAAATCATTGAACGGAGGTTTTCTGTATTTAGATTTTTCACATTTTCGCCACTGATTTTTATTTGTCCGCGGTCAACATCCCAGAATCGCATAAGTAGTTTTAATAGAGTTGATTTTCCGCAGCCGCTTACACCATGAATTCCTGTTATTTTTCCTTTTTGGAAAACTGCATTGAAATCTTTGAGTATCTGTTTTTCATCATAAGCAAAAGAAATATTCTCTACAGAAGCACCAGCAAAATTAATATCACAACCTGAAGTCACTTCTTCTACTACGGGCTTTTCTTCCAGAAGATTCAAAACTCTGTTGCCACTCGCAATTGTCTGATTCAAATTATTCGAAAGATTTGAAAGGGCTACAACAGGTCCAAATGAGCCAAGCATTGCAACTGTTCCTGTAACAAGGCCGGAAAAATTAATCAGATTTTTGGTAAAAGCTGTATAGAATAAAAAGAAGGCTCCTGTTCCAAAAAACAGTATCGCACCCGTTGTAAAAGATCTCTGCAAAGCTTCATATTTATTCAACTTTCCCTGAAGGTTTCCAAGTTGAAGCGATTCTTCTTCTATCTGATTTTTGCGTTTTTTTCCAAAATCATATTGAATTGTTTCATCAAGTCCGCGAAGACTTGCAAGCACAAAAGAGTTTAATTCTCCAAACTGATTTCTAAACTCAAAACCTTTACTGCTTCCAAGTTTGCTGTTTATAAGCGGTATCAAAAGCCCAACTGTCAGATAAGCTGCTGTAGCAAGAATGCCGGCCCAAATATAAATCTTTCCTAAAAAGACACACATAATTGTGCTCACAATCAGGGCAATAGCAACAGGAGATATTGTGTGAGCGTAAAACACTTCCAGAAGCTCAATATCACTTGTGATTACAGAAATCAGGTTTCCTTTATCACGTCCTTCGAGTTTTGCAGGGCAAAGGCGTCGCAGGGCTGCAAAAACTTTATGGCGGATAATGGCAAGAAGTTTGAATGCTATAAAATGATTACAATACTGCTCTCCATAATGAAGAAGACCACGGGCAATTGCAAGAATAATTAATAGAAGAAAAATGTTTTTTTGTCCCCAAAAAGTAAAAGTCTGTAGTCCAGAAGCATTTTGTGCAAGAGCGAGCAACTCCGCAGATGCAAAAACTGATAGAAAAATTGCACACAAAAATCCCGCTACTCCAAGTATAATTGCCAGCAGCATAACTGGAAGCAGAGGTTTTACAAGAACTATAAGTTTTGCCATAACGATAAGTGATGGGCGGCGTTTTTCTGTTTCCTTGGATTTCATTTTAGGCCTCCTGCAAAGTCTTCTAGTTCTTTTTGCTTTTTATAGAGCTTTGAATATTCGCCATCAATTTTCATCAACTGTTCGTGACTTCCCTCTTCTGTAATTTTTCCATCTTGCAGGAAATAAATCTGATTTGAGCTAACAACATTTGCCAGACGATGTGAAATTAATATGATGATTTTTGATTTGGCTAGTTCGTGAATAACGGACATAATCTCTTCTTCGCTTTCTACATCAATACTGCTGGTAGCTTCATCAAAAATGAAAACCTGAGGATTAAGTAAAAGAGAGCGAGCCAGAGCAAGCCTTTGTTTCTGACCGCCGGAAAGATTCGAAGCGGCTTCCATAAGTTGATAATCTAAACCACTGTTGGCTTTGACAAATTCCAAAAGATTTACTTTTGCGAGAACCTCTTCCAGTTCTCTGTCTTCAGCCTCCGGCTTTGCAACTAAAAGATTATCACGAATACTTCCTTTAAAAAGATATGAGTCGTGGTTTACAAGAACTATGTTTTTCATAAGGGATGATTCGGAAACTGACCGGAGTTCTGTATCTTTAAATAACACAGAACCCTCATATCCTTTATTTCTTCCCATCAGAATTCCTGCAATTGTACTTTTGCCACTACCAGAAACTCCAACAAAGGATGTTATTCCTCGTCCACATTCAATATTTATATTCTGTAAAATTGTTCGTTCTTTATCGTAAGAAAAATTTACATCCTCAAATCTGATTGAATTAAGATTTTCGGGAAAGTTTCCACTTTTCTCTTCAGGTTCAGGCAAATCTAAAAGGGCAAAAATCTTATCACTAGCTGCCATTCCGTTCATTGCAACATGGAAAAAAGAACCAAGCAGACGAAGGGGGATAAAAAACTCGGCTGCAAGAAGAATAATCATTAAAGCACCCTGAAGGTCAACTTTACCAGCACGAAATTGCAGTAAAGTAACAATCATTCCAACCGCAGCACCGCCATAAGCCATAATGTCCATTACAGAAGTACTGTTAAGCTGCATTGTCAAAACTTTCATTGTAACATGGCGGAATTTCTGAGATTCCTCGTCCATCTCGCGGGCCCTTTTTTTATCAGCCTGATAGATTTTGAGTGTAGTTAGGCCCTGAAGATTTTCAAGAAAACTGTCCCCAAGCTCTGCGTACAAGCCCCAGTATTTTTTCAAAAGTCGTTTTGCAATCTTCATTACTACGACAATCGAAAGCGGGATAAGAGGTACACAAACTAAAAGTACAGCAGACGCCCTCAGATTAACAAAAGATAAAATTGCAAAAAGCGTAAGCGGGCAAATCAGGCTGTAAAAAAACTGCGAAAGATATTTTCCAAAGTAGATTTCAAGCTGTTCAACACCTTCGCTTGCCAGCTGAACTACTTCTGCGGTATGAACATGTTCGCGGTAAGAAGAGCCAAGACGCAAAAGTTTTTCGTAAATCTTACTTCGTAAAATTCTTTTTACGTCGACGCTCGCCTTATAAGAAGTTCGTGAAGTTAGCCATTCCATAAGAAAACGAACTGCAATACAGCCCAAAATAACTGGAAGCCAAATTCCAAAAGCAGGGATTGTATTTTCAAAAATCCCCGCAATCATGCCGCTGAGAGTGAAAATCAAGAGCACCTGAGCAATCAAAGCTATCCATTGCCAGAGCACCTGAAGTACAACATATTTTTTTGCGTGTGAAAGTAATTTTATAAGTCTAACCTTAATCATCTTCTTCCTCTGACTCCGTTTTAACACGGAAGATAAAATAAAGTAAATGACAAAGCCAGACCACAGCAAGAATTATGCAGGGAATCCAGATTCCTTTTCGTGCCATCATAAAAAAGCCCAAGCCCATTACAAGTGTAACCGAAATCAAAATAGAAAGCTTAGTTTTTAAAGTCATTGCTTTTCGCTCAACAAAGGATTCCAGATTTTTTTTATAAAGCTTTGTGTTTATAAACCAGTTATGCAGACGGTCAGAGGATTTTGCGAAGGAGAATGCCGTAACAAGATAAAATGGGACGGTTGGAAGAACCGGCAGAAAAACACCGATTGTTCCAAGTGCAAGACAGAGAAAACCAAGAATAATCCAGAAAATCTTAATTGGAGAAAAATTGCGGTTATTCATTTTTATTTCCTTTTTTCAACCAGTGATTTTATTTCTGCAATACCTGCAAGAATTTCCCCTTTTTTCTTTGGCGTATAAAAGCGGATTTTTGGTTCAATTTTTAGAAGTAAAGGTACAAGTGACTTGAGGGAATCTGGATTGACAGCTTCCTCGGGATAAATTGCCAGAATACTTGAAGTGCTTTCCTTGTAAGTAATTTCTGCCTGAGGACAGATTAGATGTACAACTTCAAGGGCTGCATTTCTGATATCAGAGTCGCTGAGGATGGGATCGCGGAAACGAAGGCGACCGGGAAAGTAATTGTATTGCATTTCTCTAGTCCCTTTCGCCCAACAGAGGTTTCATGGCATTTACGCTGAAGTCCACCTGCTACAACCTTAGCACAACCTTTTCTGAAGGTGTCTGTCTTAATAAAAGCGGCAGCTGCAAGACCTGCAACTACTCCCCAAAGAAATTTCTTACCACCGTCTGTCATATCAGGCTCCTATAATTTTTATTAGTCTACACTAACTTTTATTAGTAATAACTAACAATATCACTAAAAACGGTTATTTGCAACTAACATCTTGAGCAGTATTCTTTTGAGAAGCAGGCAGAACGGAAGCATTTTTTAAACTTACTTTGCAAGCTCCATCTTAAAATCACATAGCTCGTCACCGGCACCGATTGTTTTAGTTCTTGTAAACTTAAGGCCTGGCAAATTGCCGTAAGAATGAACATCGTTTTCACAGAAGAGAATGTTCAGCTCCGGGCAGCCAGCTTCTGTAAGATAAGCGTGATAAGGACACTGGGTAATATCCATGCGGAAACAGCTCTTTTCTTTTGGATAAAACACATTCTTAAAGCCCGCACTTTCGCCGAACATTTTGTGACTCATTGAATCCCACATGTTAAGAAAGAATTTTTTGAAGCCCGGAAAACGGCAGCATTTTGCTATCATCTGCCCCATTTTATCTGATTTTTCAGCCATTTTTGTTTTCATTATGTCGTATGCAATTTCTGAATCAGCTTCTTTCATTGCAAGATAAATTGCCGCCGCAGGGAAAATAAAGTTATCTGTATGTGATCTAACGCCTTTTGGTAAATCGGTGTGAGCTGTATACATTATATACAGACGGCTTTCAGCATCTTTCCAGATTTTTTCAACATCAGAAGGGGAAAATCGTTTCATCATTTCTTTCTTAAATTGCTTTTTACTTTTTATTACTTTGTAAGCTTTTTCGCTTAATTCGTTTTCCTGTTTTTTAAAACTCGTTTTCTTTTTCATTTTTTTTTACTTTGACCTCTCTATTTTTTTGTTAACGTCTTCTAACACTATTACACTAATATTTAACTTTTACTATATTTCAGACTGAATCTTGCGTATTGAAAAAAAATTGCCTTATATTTAATTGAAAATTTGTTATAATTTAATAATGCTAAAATCCATATATCCAGTCATAACAAGCGAAAAGTCTCTCCCCTTTTATCTTACAGGAATTGGTCAGACAGATCCGGAATATCATATTGTCAGAGATAAAGGTCTTGCTTCCCATCAGTTTCTTTTTACAATTGAGGGTCAGGGGATTTTCAAGTGTCAGGGCAAAACTATAATCATGAAGAAAAATGATTTACTTTATATGCCTCCTGGAATTAGTCATGAATATCAGCCTCTGGAAAAAGACTGGCAGACTAAGTGGCTTGTTTTTCGGGGAGAATACATTGATTCTCTTATGGAGAACCTGGGATTTAAAAACTGGTTTATAAAAGCTGTAGAAGACATTTTTCCTGTTCAGCAGGCTTTTGACAGGCTTTTTAAGCTGGCTGAAAGTGTTGAAAACAGGGAAAAAACTTCTGTTTTGTTATACGAATACATCCTTTTACTTCAAAAAATCTGTTTGTCTGAATCCAGTTCACTTACAAATGAACACGTAAAAAAGGCAATAAAATTCATGGAAGAAAATTATAAGAGAGATTTAACGATTGAAGAGATTGCCGATTCT